>Ga0209181_10000473_pt1 | contig 74628 bp, 50 predicted proteins | sample MAT05_FD_187208 | JGI IMG/M metagenome (GOLD analysis project Ga0209181, IMG submission 187208) | Freshwater microbial communities from Lake Fryxell liftoff mats and glacier meltwater in Antarctica - MAT-05 (SPAdes) (version 2) | ecosystem: Environmental > Aquatic > Freshwater > Ice > Liftoff... | reverse complement strand
TTATACTTTAGTTTTTCAATCGGCTTCAGTTCCGGGACTTGACGAGCAATGAATTCCCTGCCTGCAGCAATACTCGATCGTTGGTGGCAAGAATGACAAATCCGTTCCAAAATTAACTAAGTAAAGAAAACTTTATAATGAATAAAAATTCGTCAAACAGCCAAATAAACGGAACTGACACAATAAGTCAGGCTCAAACAGATATGTGTAAAGGTTATGCAAATGGTTCTGTTGGTATCATTATTTCAGGACTTATTTGGCTCACATCAGCAATCGTATCTTTTCAATTTTCTGCTAAACAAGCTATTTGGACACTCTTAATTGGCGGTGTGTTTATACACCCTTTGAGTGTACTTATAAGTAAAGCAATGGGACTAAGTGGAACACATACAAACGGAAATCCTTTCGGCAAATTAGCTATGGAAGGGACAATATTTATGTTAATGTGCTTACCCCTTGCTTTTGGACTTTCATTGCAACATAATGAATGGTTTTTTCAAGCTATGCTTATGATTATTGGTGGAAGATATTTGACTTTTGCATCTATGTATGGTAATAGACTTTATTGGATTTTAGGAGCTGTTTTAGGAGTTGCAGCATATTTACTATTTAGCTTTAAAGTTCAATCTTTTGGTTCGGCAATAACAGGTGCGCTTATGGAAATTACTTTTGGACTTTTTATGCTTATCACTTTTCGTAAGAACTTAAATAATTAAGGTTTGACACTATGGAATAAATACCTGCCGCCAACATGGGGTTTGGCAATATTGGGACGTTGTTATCTTCATCTTTAGCAACATGGCAGCAGTTGTTCGGGCAGGACAAACATCGGTGGGAATTTGTAGGTTATCTTGTACATTTGTTTTTCAATCGGCAGCGGTTCCGGGCTTGACGTTTTTCAAATCCCCCAACATCGCCAAGCCCTATCGTTAGTAGTCATTCCCCCTACTCGACCGGGCGAGTTGCAAAAGTTGGCTAACGTGCGGGCAAAAAATGAGAATTTACAGAGAATTTTGAAAATCATAAGTCAATGATTTTCAACGCATAAAAAAAACGTTAGTCAGAATTTTTTTATGAAGACCCTTACTCATATTGACAATTGTGACAAGTTTCACCAATTTATTCGGACAGTCGGGTTGAGGTGATGAAATGATTGCAAATAGTTTAAAATCTAAATTCACCTTAAGCGAGTATGACAAGCTTGACCACATAATGCAATTCAGTAAAGACACCTTCCTTATTTCTGGATACTTGTCGGACAATTCAACATACAACACGCCCAAGAATTTAGTTTTTCAAACCTTTGACGGCGGTAAAATTTAGAAGAAAATCTATTTTAAATTTCGTCCGGATAACATTGAAAGGTATGCTCGTAGAGTTTCAATGGAAGAAATCGAAAAGAATGGCTACAATCTAAACATTTCAAGGTACGTTAGCACATCACTTGACGAGGTACAAATTGATTTATCAATCGTAAATACCAGATTGACTTCAATCAATGAAAGCATTAAAGTGAATACGGATAAACACAATGAATTTTTGAGGGAGTTGGGGTTGTTTGAAATTTAAAAAATTAGAAATGGAAAAAATCGATTACAACTCACTAAATGCAAGGCAAAAAGAAAGTTATAATTACCAGAAAATATCCGGCATATTGGCTGAATATGGATATACAACTTACCGCATGCAGGATGATTATCAGGGAGCTGATTTTCATGCGGTGCATATTGACGGGCATGTTAAAAAAGTTCAGTTAAAAGGGCGGGTAGCCATTGAAAAGAAGTACTTAGACAAAGAAGTCTATATTGCTTTCTCTAATGACTGCAATGTATGGTACTTATATCCACATGATAAAATCTATGAGGTGATTGCAAGTCATTCTCCTGGTGCAAAAATTAATGGTGGGAGAAGTATTGGTTACATCCCGAGTTGGTTAGTTCCAATATTAAATGAATACCAGATATAACCCGGCTTTTTTTCTTGCATCGTTTCCTAACATAAACCATACTACCAGGAAGCTTTTCAGCTTCTATCATTACCCTGCGCATTCTGAAAACATTCCCGAATGCTTTCGGGGCCATTATATAAATTCATCTTCCCCCCTACCCCCTCCGATCAATAAACCTTACCGCCTTCCTCCCCGCTTCCGGAAATTGCATTTTTTGAAGTTCTTCGGCAGTTAGATATTGTATATGCGGGCTCACCCTTAGTTTGGCCTGCAGGTAAGCCCTAATTTTCCGGTCGGTTTCATCGGTATGAACAACCGGTAATAAATGAAGCAATACTTCGTCCAGACCTATCTCGTTTAAATATACTTCGGCTACATAATCTTTTACATCTTCCATTTCGTGCAGCAAATCAAATAGCGCAGGTGGATAAAGGGTGGTGCCTTTATACTTGATCATCTGTTTCTTTCTTCCTACTACAGGGGATAAACGCATTGTGGTACGGCCGCAGGCACAGGGATCATCAAAGTAATGGCAAATGTCTCCGGTTTTATAGCGGAGTAATGGCATGCCTTCTACTCCAAGTGTGGTGATGGTTACTTCACCTGGCTCACCGGGCGCCACCTGCCGGTCATTTTCATCCAGCAGTTCCAATATTAATAATTCAGGCTGGTGATGGCCTCCCCTCCCTTCACTGCATTCTGTAAAGGCAGTCTGCATTTCGGTGGAGGCATAAGTGGAGTACAATTTTATATCCCAGGCTTCGGTAATTTTTTTCCCAAGCATATTCAAAGAAAAATCAGTGTGACGGATATTTTCACCAATACAAATCGCTTTTTTTACGGAGCAGCTGTTGATATCAATGTGGTGCTCCTTTGCATACTGAATCAGTTTTACAATAAAGGAAGGTACCGCTACAATGGCCGTGGGTTTAAGGCGCAAAATAGTTTCCCATTGCAACGAGGGTACACCAGGACCAAGCCGGATGATACCGGCGCCCAGTTTGCGGATGCCTGCATAATAAGCAATACCCGCCATAAACTGGCGGTCGAGGGTAAGCATGAGTTGGTACACGTCGTTTGCAGATCCACCGGCGCATAAAAAAGACGTAAACTCATTATAAGCCAGGCGGGTCAGGTCATTTTCTGTTAACGCTACCGTAACCGGGCTGCCCAGTGTACCGGAAGTGGAGCTATATTCAATGAGCTTATTTCGTGGCACGCAAAAGAAATCTTCGTTCCGCAATTGTAAACTTTCTTTATCAGTAGTGGCTATTTGTGACAGATCTTCCAGGCTTTTAATGCCGGCAATATTGATGTTGTTGGTTGAAAACAATGCTTTGTAAAAAGGAGAGTGCCCGTTTAGATAAACCAATAATTCCTGCAGCTTTTCCTCCTGCATGCGTTTGATGGTATCCTTCGACTGGTAGGCTGTATGAGTTAAATACATAATCACTTTTCTATTATTACAACGGCAGATGCAATCTTTTTTAAATGGGTGAGTGAAACGGAAATATTTTTAAAATTCATCGCTAACACAACGGCTGCTGTTTCTCCCAATAAGGCGATGATGGGTTTGCCTTTTTCATCATTGTTTATCTCCACTTCATTAAAGGCCGTACCATTTAACCAGCCCGTGCCCAGCGCTTTAAAGAAGGCTTCTTTGGCAGCAAAGCGGGCGGCATAATGTTCATACTTATTTGTCTTTCCTTCACAATAATCAATTTCGTTTTTTGAGAATACCAGTTCCCGAAAGCCGGATTCCTTTGCAATTTTGGTAGCTACCCGTTCTACTTCTATCATATCCGTTCCCAATCCTGCAATCATAATTATTTTATTAATTTGTTGGTGCAAAGCCTGATCTGGTCCCTGATATGATCGGCTTCCATTTTAGTAGCGATCTCCTTTTTAAGTGCCACCCGGTACACATCCAACGCTTTTTTTACCTGCTTCCTTTTATACAAATAATCGCCTGCTAAAATATAGGCATTGTAGTAATTGGGGTTACTCGCCAGCAGGCTATCTGTATCCACATTACCACCATCTGCAATGCGTTGTTTGAATGAACGGAATAACTCAAAATTTTTAAAAGCAGGCGTTAGCAAAAATGAATCCGCCGCAACTGTAAGGGTTGCTTCTGAAATTTCCTGGTCCTGTTTCATCCCTGCCAATGCAAATACTTTTTTAAGATCATAAGCTACATATTCACCCAACTGCCAGGGTGAGGTAGAAACCCATACCAATAATTTTTTGGGTTCAAATACAATGGAGTGATGCGCTATTAACTGGTTGATGGCTTTTTCATTACCCATACCAATATCGGCATTTTTTAAACCCTTTTGATCTCTTAATATGTTGATGGTTTTTTGAACAGTATTTTGCCCGTTGGCTCTTAATAGTTCCATCAGTCTTTCATACCGATACTCAGAGGCGCTTTCATTCAATTGCTGCACATTCTCCTTTGAATTTATCAGGCCCTTACTTTGAAAATGATTGGTGCAAACGATGTAGTCTTTATGCGGATCATATACGTCCAGGTTATCCGGGGTCTTCTCTATCAATACGGCTTTATTATCCGCTGCCGAAGCCACCAGGAAGGATTCCGAAACAAACATCTTCCTGCTTTTGGCAATGGCGATGGCTTCGGAAATATTTTTGGCATACTGTAAAATTTCCCTTGTAACCAATGATACCGGTGTGGCAGAGCCGGATGGCATCTTGGTTTTGGCGGCATTAATTGTTACCGCAAGCCCCTGCTCATTCATACCGGAAACTGCACCAATAAAACCACCCCAGGTTACTGTCATAAATTTGTAGCCTTCGGTTGGATTTTGAAATTCAACAATTTTATCTTCGGCAAATTTATCTCCCACATAAAAATCAAAATTTCGCCCGATGATCATCGTACTGTCCTGTGATTTTGCATCCCAGGTTCCAAAGGAAGTGCAGCCAACCAACGCCAGGTTTTGCAAGGCATGGCCGATGTCGTGAGCCGCATGATAATTTAAAATGCGCTGGTAGTTGGTGCCGAGGTATTGATATTTTGGCGAGGCTGATTGTGAAATGCCGTAGATTTCCTGCTTGTATTCTTCCTTTACATTTTTATCCAGGTCGCGGTTGAACCAGCCGATGAAGTATTTAAGAAAACTCCGGTAAGATTCTGAAGGAACCATTTTACTGATCTGTTCAGCAAAATGATCTTCCTGCCTTACAACCAATTCCTTTGTCAGTTTACCATTAAATACTCCCCGTTCAGATGGATTACCTTGAACATATAATTCGTACAAACCGCTGTTACTTTTTCTGAACCAATTATTTTGTAATGTGTAGAAGCCTTTGGTGGGTTCCTGTCGCTGTAAGTGTAAACTGCTCTCCTCTTTTAACGATGGTGATTTGATATTGGATACCGTTACAACATAAATAATGAGTGCTGCCAGTAATATCAAAAATCCCCCGAAAATATATAGCACCCGTTTCCAGGTTTTTTTTCTTTTAAGCATTTTTTATTTTTTCAATAATACTTTCGTTACCCATAAATTCAATACAGGTAACCAACCCACTCATCGTTGCTCCCAATATACCATGCAAATTAAGATTTTGCCCTGTAAAATAAAGATTGGGCAATTTGGTACGTGCAGAGATAAAGGTTTTTAAAGGATCCTTGTAATCTTTAACAATTCCATACATTGATCCATCGCCATTTCCTATATAATCACGATAAGAAAGCGGTGTGGCGGTATAATAATTTTGAATACAATCCCTTAACCCAGGAAATTTTTCTTCCACACAATCAATTAATTTTTCGGCTTTGTATTTTTTAAAAGCATCATAATCAGCCCCCCGGTCATCTTCTGCTGAAACGGTATTGAAGGTATTTTCCCATTGCCCTACTTCGTCGTACCGCATGTACGCCAGTATAGTCATAGCCGTGGCATATTCCATTGTTTTACCTGCAGATGAAAAGATCACATATCCCAGTGGCCAGTTATCTTCGGTATAATCCGTCATATTCCACACCTGTCCATCTTTAAAATAATAATAATTGTGTTCAAAATATTTGAATGCATTTTCCTTAAAAATGATATTGAGGGTAAACGTGGAGATAGAGTTCTCCAGGCTTTTTATCCTGTTCCGGAATACATTTTTTATTATATCCGTTTCCGTCATTTCAAGCGTTTTCACAGGATGGATGTTGGAGATAAAATATTTCCCATAGATCCGCCGGTCATCATCAACTGTTACGTAACTCACTTTCCCGGCTTCAACGACTATTTTTTTTACTTCACAATGGCGTTTGATGACACCGCCCCGGCTTTGAATATTCTTTGCCATCAAATGCCCGATCTGCGAACCTCCATTGATGCATTTCCAGGAGCTTTCAATATAACTGTTCAGTATCATGGCATGCACATAGAAAGGCGTTTTGCCCGGTTGACCGGCATACAGCATATTATTACCTGCCAGTACCGACTGCAATTTTGTATCGCTGGTAATAGATTCAATAAATGTTTTGGTGTCAATTTCCATCACATCTACCTTTTCCCCTAAGCGTCCACCTGGCCTTAAGTTATACAAAGGAAACCTGGCGCAAACTTCCCTAATCTTATCACAATAAAGCCTGAGTGCTTTTTCTTCATCCGGAAAATTCACCAGCAATTTTTGCACAAAATTTTCAAAGCCCTGGGCATACACATATTCCTTTTCATCGTTTTCCGTAATTATTTTGTCAAAAACATCGACATTCATTTTTTTCAACTTCAGTTGATCCATTATACCGAGGTACTTAAAAACCTGGTATAGGTTCTGGCCCTTATCCAGCCCTCCCAGGTAATGAACCCCCGAATCAAAAATCACCCTATCCCGTACATAAATTTGCAGGCAGCCACCAATCTGTTTGTTCTTTTCAAGAATGCACACTTTATACCCTTCCCGGCTTAATATGTCTCCACATACCAGGCCTCCCATGCCACTTCCAATAATTACAATATCGTACTGATCTGGTGCCAAATGAATGATTAGTTTTTTAATAAATAGATGATGTTGGACGTAAATTTCGCTTCATCAATTTCGCTGTATGCAATATTATTCCTTGCGGCAATATCGCTGATTAAATTGCCCGGCAAAAAGGATAATCCTTTACCCGTTGTTTTATTAAAGCCAAAGAAACGGGTAGAAAAAAATTCTGTGAGCCGGGTACCGGTATGCCTTTTTTGCAAATCCGCATTGCCATCCCTGATAATGATGCTTCCATTGGGCTGCAGGTGATGAATACATTTTTCAACCAATTGAATTTGCTCAGCGGGCTGTAAATAATGAAGGATATCTGACAAAATGATGCCATCATAGTTTTCAAAAGAAAAATCCAGTGCATTTGCATATTGGAAATTAATATTGGCCGTTTTATCAAAACAATGACTGGCTGTTTTTATTTTTTCTTCATCATAATCAATGCCGGTTATCTCCCGTTGCATGGCTGTAAAATGCAGCATATACGACATCAACCCATACCCGCAACCGATGTCCAGCAACTTCCCTTCTGTTGGCAACAGGTCATGAAACAACTGGTAATTTTTTTCCAGCGAAACTTTTATTTTCATGTACCACTCCAGCTCGGGGCCCTTGTACAAATAGTTATAAATAAGCCTGCCCTTGAAATAAGCAGGCTGTTCAATACGGGCTACGGCCTGTTTATACTGATCCCTGAAATACCTGCCAATGCCTTTGGCCCTTGATGAGTAGCCAATTCCATACCGTTCATCTCCCGGCTTTATCCTTGGCAATAAGTCGATGGTGATCTTTCCATTCTTTAACAAAAAATCACCCTTGGTCATCGTATAACCCGTGCCGTGAATAAGAATGGGTAGAATATCAATATGTAGTTTTTCTGCCAAATAAAAAGCACCCTTGTGAAACCGTTTTATATGGCCGTCCGCAGAACGGGTACCTTCCGGAAATATCACTACCGAATACCCCTGGTTCACTCTTTCCCTGATTAGGTCAATGCTGTTTTCCACTCCCTGCTCCACCGGGAAATAATCTGCCATCCGCACCACTGCACCAAATACAGGTGAATTCCAAACCCAGTTATTGGTAAACAAAATTAATTTGGGATGCAACATCACCATCGATAAAATATCCAGGAAAGACTGGTGGTTACAAACAATCACCGCCGGTTGCGAAAAATTTTCTTTATGCAGATTAATGATCTCCTTCTTTACATTCGCCATAATGTACATAAGCGACCAGCAAAATTTAGATAGTATGATGTGATACACCAATTTCCCTTTTTCTTTGTTGAACGGATTGAGTTTTGCAAAAATCAGCCCAAGAATAGTTAACAGGATGGCTCCAAAAACAAAATAACAGAAGGCAAATGCAGACCTGGCATAGCCGGTCAGCGTCCATGGAAACCGTTTTTTATTTACCCTGTTTTGTATGAGTATTGTAAACAGGAATGGAATTAAAATTTGCGACATTAATACAACGGAAACAATGCCGATAATTGAAATTAAAGCGATGGACCGCAAGGCAGGATGCTGTGCAAAAATCAATACACCCAATCCTGCAATGGTAGTAATGGCCGACAGGAAGATAGAAGATTTATAAGAGGATAAATTTTTTCTGCCGGTCTTATACTCCCGCAAAAGACCATCCATTATAAAAAGACTGTAATCATCGCCCAGGCCAAAAATAAGCGCCGAAACAATAATATTAATGAGATTAAACTTTATGCCAAACATACCCATAATACCCAAAATCCATATCCACGAAATGAACATGGGAATAAAAGAAACCAGGGTAAGTTCAATGCGTCCGTATGTAAGCAGCAACACCAAAAACACCAGGATGGAAGACATTAATGCGATACTGGTAAAATCGGCGTTGATGATATCAACAAATTTAGCAGTGAGGTATTGCTTGTCAACCACGGTGATGGCTGGCTCATTTTCAAATGCCTGGTAAACCAATGGCTTTTTATCAGCCGCACATTTTATCAATGTTACCACGGTCGACTTGCCGGGCTTTTCGGTAATATAATCATCCAGGAAATTTTTCCGGATGGCAGTCATTTGAATTTTATCAACCAGTTGAAATTCTTTGTTCAACAGATTTTTAAATTGATCAAATGCCGACAATTTAAAGCCCAGCGACTGTCCTTCTTTCTCCAACGTGCTGAACAGTTGTTGTTTCTTTTCAATGGTCCAGTAAGCTTTCCAGCGCCTGATTCTTTGTTGCTGCAAACTGTCGGAAATGATCAATGAAGAAACACCGGAATATTTTTTTACGATCCCTTTATCTTTGAGCTCCTCAATTTGCGTGTTAATTTTTTCATTGTTTACCAATGCTTCTTCCAGGGTTTTCCCTTCTGTAACCAGGTAAACGGACTTTAACGCATACTGGTTTATTTTATTCAGATCGAACTCGGCTTTCTTTAGTTTTTCCGACATGAAATTCATTCGGTCGAGGTCTGATTCAAAACTCACCTTTCGGGCGGTGCAGGCAAAAAGGATTGTCAACATAACGATCCCTGCTACAATCATCTTATTGTACTCGGGCCGGTAGCCGGCTATCTTATCTATCCATGATAACTGGCTGGCAACATGCTCCCTTTGTTCTTTTTTTGAGGCAATAAAATGTGGAAGAAAAATAAGCGAACTAAGGGATGCTCCTATTAAACTAAAAGCCGCAAACAGGCCAAGGTCTTTCAACATCTCTGATTCTACAAACGCCAGGCATAAAAAGCCGCCAACGGTAGTAAGGCTGCCGATGGTTAACGGGAACGCCAGGTCGGCAATCACCTGTTCAATGCTGTTGGCATGGCGGTAATGATTAAACAGGTGCAATGAATAATTGACTGCAATCCCTAATATAACCGACCCCGTTCCCAGCGCAATCACCGAAATACTTCCCTTTATAAAATAGACAGCGGCTAAAGAAAATAAGGCCCCAAATACCACCGGTACCAGGATAATAAAAGGCGCCCGTTTTTTACGGAAATACAATCCTAAAAATACAATGATAAAAAGTACTGTGATGCCCTGTGTTAATAAAGAGTCGCTTCTTAATTGCAACGCATTGCCGACAGATACTGCGGTGGCACCGAAATAAGTAGCGGTGGTATTTTTAAAACCAGTGGTCCCGAGGCTATCAATCACTTCATCCAACCCTTTTAGCAGCAAAGCATTTTTACCGGTATTATTGGGAGAAAAAGCAGGTTGAATAAATAATACAAGGTGCCGGTGATCTTTTGTTACTACATAATTATCGTACAGCTCAAAATTTTCATCGTACTGTAATTGCTGCAATTTCTTTAACCCTAAAAAGCTAATGCCCACCGGATCGTTACTGATCATGCTTTTAAGTGCAAAGCCGGCGGGAGAACTAAGCGTTCTGATATTTTGTTCCAGTGTTTCCTTTACCCTGGGCGGAGTAATCATACTATCAATAGAAACGTAATCGGTTTCATTTAAATAAATGGGTAAATGATCACTAACGGCACTAAATAGCCCAAGTGCCAGGCTATCATCTACCTTATCATTTATTGTGGTAATGAATGCCGCGAGTTTGTTATGAACAGCATTTACAAAATTCTCCCCAAAAGCTACCAGGCTATCCGGTTCAGCCCTGGCATTGCTATCTTTTAAAGACACCGTAACCACCAACTTATCCAAAAATTTGGAATTGGCAAAAACCTGGTTGAGTTGATCTATCTTTTTATCCCTGGGTAAAATTTTTGAAATATCCTCTTCAAATTTTACCTGCATGGCAAAATAGCCGGTCAGCAGAAAGCTTACTGCCAGTGAGATAAAAAAAAACATCCGGTGTTTTTCGAAATACCTGTAAATATGGATGAATACTGTAGACATGTAGATCGCTGTTAACCCGTAAACGCAGATTTTCTTTTAAATAATTTCAATAAGATAAACGTAAACAAACCCGCCGCCAAACCAGACAAAATAGCTAAACTAATGCTTCCGTAAATATATTGTTGAAGATTTTTTTGAATAGATTCGAGCGTAATATTTCGGCTAAATTCCAAATGGCCCGCATGATCTCCCATCCACATTGCCCCTGATTGATAACTTAAAAAAATAATGATTGGGATCATGGGGGGGATGCTGATATTGGCCGCAATGATCACCAGTATTTTATTTAACCTGAATAACATTGCCAATGCGATGCCTACCACCAACTGGAATCCCCAGATGGGCACTATGCCCATAAATATTCCAAAACCTATAGAAAGTGATTTATTAAGATCCGTATGCGGTGAGTGAAAAAGATGATCATTTAATAATTGCTTCCACTTTTTTTTTTCAAAAATTGTCCTGAAAAAATCTCTGGGTTTTATGTATAGAAATGCAATCAATACCAGGAAAGTATTGAGAATACTAATTCTTGTAAAATCTTTAAATGGCCTGAAATGAGAAATCCGTTCTTCTTTTGGCGGATAATACACCGAAACCGGAACTGATACCACCGGGATACCTTTCCAGGCGGCCCTTACCAACACCTCAATTTCAAATTCGTATTTGCGGGTGATGAAGTGAATATTGTTCAATAAATATATCGGGTACAACCGGTAGCCGGATTGCGTGTCGGGACTGCTGATACCCGTTTCCACCTTAAACCAAAAGTTGGAGAATTTATGGCCAAAACTACTTTTACCGGGAACACTTGCCTGGTCCATATTTCTTGCACCGATGATGATGGCTTTAGGTTCTGAATTAAGTTTTTCTATAAATGCAGGCAGGTCTTTGGCAAAATGTTGCCCGTCCGAATCAATGGTAATGGCGTATTGATAATTGAGTTGGCCGGCATAGGCAAAGGCCTTGCGAAGTGCCCATCCCTTTCCTACATTTGTTGGATAGGTTATTCGCTGAACAAAAGGGAATCGTTCTACAATCTCAAGGGTATTGTCCGTTGATCCATCATTCACCACAATAATGTTTTTTGTAAAAGCAGCAACATCCTCCAATACCTCTGCGAGTTTGGTAGCGTTGTTATAGGTAGGAACAATCACACATACCCTCCATGCATCAAATTGCTCACTCACTGTTGCTGAAGCGCTCATTACGGTTGGGTAATTTTCATGTATAGATAATAAATTGAGTATCAGGGTTACTAAAATTGCAAATCTATAGTAAAATCACTGGTTTTGGAGAAACGGTTTTATGGTTGTATTTATAAAGGCCGGAAAGCGGCTAGTAAACTCGAAGTAGTGAAAGGTACCCGTTTTTGTTCAGTTGTTGTAGAGTCAGGTTACGCAAAAAGTGACGTATTAATTTGCGAGTTCTCCTGGTGAGTCACCCCGAAAGTGTGACTCACCAGGAGAACTCATCTCTGACAAATCAAAGTTGACACGACAGTGGAATATTATTAAAACAATTTAGCCCGTTTCCTAGATTCATACTGCCCGGAACTGAAAAGTAAACGGGTAAAAAATGCAATAGAGCCGGGATGGTAAAAACAAAAGATTTCGTTCCCTCGGAGTTTTAGAAACCTACCAGGCGGAATACCCCAGTGTACGATACTCCCATTACAGGCAATTAAAAAAACAAACGACTACTTAACGGAACTCACCAGCTACAAAATAGGACTTGCATCAAATCCGGTTTTTTGGTACTTTGATGCTTTCATTCATTTAAAAACACGGTTATGAAAAAACTAACGATCGTTTTTGTCTCCTTTTTTGCAGCAAATTTAATAATGGCCCAAAAATGTTGGAATTGGTGTGGTGGATCCACTCTATGGAAAGTTACATGTAGCTACTACTGATAACATATCACAGGGATTATTCGGTCCATTGGGTAGCGGTGGTTTATCGCTAGATAATAATGAACCGCTGATTGGTTTCAACCTGTTTACGGATGGATCACGTAAATATATGTCAAATGGTTTTGGATCCATTCTATACCTGGAGCGGAGTACCGGTAAACTACGTTATAATATATCCAATGTAACCGGGCTGGCAAACGCATCGGTACCTGCCTACAACTCGCTGTTCGTTATACAGGCTGACGGTAATGTTGGCATTGGCACTACCACACCCACCGAAGCCAGGTTGCAGGTACACGATCCTGCAGGCAACACCCAGTTTATTGCAGCCACCGGCAATAACCTCCCTGGTATCAGTACTTTTGTCCCTATTAGTTCCCCTCCCTTGGTTTTAATATAAGATACCAGAATGGATATAAATTTATGGGCACCGGATATGGCAGTTTCTGGCAATTTTCGCCCAGTGTCGGAAGACTTAGTTATTATTATTCCAGTACCACCGGCACCGCCGACCAGGCGGTAATCAGTAGTTTTGCATGGCCATCGATAGTAGTGGCAGACTGGGAATTGGCACCAGCATTCCAACTGCGCCGCTTCATGTAACAGGCAATGTTGTTTTTGGGAGCAGCAGCATTGTTCCGGCGGCTGGCTATAAACTGAGTATCGACGGTAAAGTGATCTGTGAAGAATTAAAAGTGCAGCTCAATGCCTCCTGGCCCGACTACGTTTTTGAAGATAATTATCACCTTCCTTCGCTGGAAAGCCTGGAACGTTCTGTTATGGCCAGCAAACATTTACCAGGTATCCCATCAGCCGCTGATGTGAATGCACAACAAGGAGTTGAGCTGGGTGATATGCAAAAAAGATTACTCGAAAAAGTAGAAGAACTATACCGTTATATGTTCCGGTTAAATAATGAAAACAAGCAATTGAAAGCGGAGTTGGCAGCTTTGAAATTAAATCAATAGCAATAACATTTAAGTAAAATAACATCCCGTCAAATAAGTTTCCCATTTCGTTGAAATGAAGTCCTGGCAGATTTTCCGGCATTGCTACCAGTCATCCGGGATTTTTAAACTTGTGCTTTGTTTAAAACGATCCACAAACTTCAACTTATTTCAACAAAAAAGTACAGCATTCAGGATTCAGGGATATGGCTGTCATGTTTTTAATAATAAAAAATAACAATTATGACATCAACATTCTATAAAAGCTTTGCATTTGTGGCTACATTTTTCTACATTTTAGTTGCGGCTGCACAAGAAATTCCACCGGCATTACAGCAAAGGCTGGCAACAAAAACACGCCTGGCAGATATCATGCAGGAAGTGGACCAATATTATAATTACGGTCGTACGCCATTATTAAACAAGCAACAAACAGCAGTAGGCGACGAAGAATTTGAAAATGCCTATATCCACTGGAAACGATTTAGATATTTCCACGCATCCCGACTAGATTCTAACGGAAACATACGCCATGATATCACCCAAAAAATATGGGATGGCATGAATGAATTACAAAAGTCCAAAGGGTCAGTTAAAAACAAACCAGGTCACTAATTTTTCCTATGGCACCTGGACTAACTACGGACCAACTGCTATTACACGCTATGGAACGGGTTATAATAGTGGTTATGGAAGGGTTAACTGTATTGCTTTTGATCCCAATAACGAAGCCGTCCTCTACATTGGCCTGCCCCAGGGCGGAATCTGGAAAAGTGTAGACAACAGCACTAATTGGACCGTACTAACCGATGACCTTCCTTCCAGTGGCATTAGTGGCCTGGTAGTTAGTCATAGCAATGCCAGCACCATTTATGCGCTTACCGGCGATGGAGATGTAAGTCATGGCGGTTTTGTTACCGGGTATGGTTTCAGGCAGGAATCCGTAGGAGTGCTTAAATCCGTAGATGGAGGCGCTAACTGGAGTAAAACTGGTACTTTCCCCGGTACTCTGGGAAGCTATTTTGGATATAAACTCATTCAACATCCCATCAATGCGAATATTCTGTTTGCGGTTACCACGGATGGCATTTTCCGAACCAGTAATGGCGGATCATCCTGGACACTTGAACAAACTGGTATTTTTACAGATATCGAATTTAAACCAGGTACACCCAACACTATGTACGCGGCACGACGCATGACGCAGGCGGGCGGAACCAATACCAATCCATTATTTATCAGTACAGATGGCGGCCTTACCTGGGATAACAGTGGCATCACCTGTCTGCCTACCAATGCCGAAAGACTTGCCATTGGCGTTAGTGCGGCCAATAGCAATTATGTATATCTTTTGTGTGGCCCCAACCTTGGATCCGGGGTATTCCGCGGCATTTATCGCAGCACCAATAGTGGCAGTAGTTTTACCCAACGCTGCAGCACACCGAATATTCTCGGTTATCCAACCAATGGCAGCGATAACGAAGATCAAACCTTTTATGACCTGTGCATAGAAGTAGACCCGAATGATGCGAATGAAATAATAACAGGAGGACTCAATATCTGGCGAAGTACGGATGGTGGTACTACTATGGTGAACGAAACTTATTGGAAAGACAATATTGCTGCCGCATCAGAATATGTGCATGCTGATATTCACAACCTCACCTATCATCCCAATAATATCAATAAGATTTTTGCCTGCACGGATGGAGGTGTGGGACTGAGCCTCAATGATGGGGTAGATTGGTCTTTCCCTTCATTGGATCTGCATATTATGGCTACTTACCATGCCGACTGGTATGAGCCCAATAATGACATACTTGCCGTCGGCACACAGGATAACGGAAGCAATGTAAAATATGGCTCAACCAATACCTATCGCCACATTTATGGTGCCGATGGATTTGACTGCCTGATTGATCAGAATAACTCCCTTGATATCGTTTACGTAGCAAACGCCAGTATCATACGAACAACCGACGGCGGCTTAACCGATAATCCTATAACACCAACCAACGGTGGCACCTTTCCCCAACTGGCCCGCAGTTATATTGACGACAACGATATCCTTGCAGGTGATGGCAGCAATGTTTACCGAAGTACCAACCGGGGTACCAGTTGAACAACTGAAACAACCCCTGCCGGCAGCCGTGTACTAACTACCTGCCCGAGCAACAGCAACCGGGTATATGCCAGTAATGGAACCACTACCTGGAGAAGCGATGATAAAGGAGATACCTGGAGCACAATCAGTAATAAGCCTGGTTATCCTGCCGGTGTAAATATCACGGATATTGAGCCCCGCCCTTCCAGCAGTATTACCCTTTGGGCAAGTTTTGGCGGATATGAGGCTGGCAAAAAAGTATATTCCAGTTCGGATAGTGGCGCCAACTGGACGAACCGCAGCGGCACCCTGCCAAATGGTGCCTGCCACAGTATTGCAGTGGATGTAAACAATACGGTATATGTGGGTACGGATATTGGTGTATTTGTTCGCCCCACCGGCGAAACGGACTGGCAACCATACCTGAATGGTTTACCCAAGTCGCCGGTTGCTGAATTGATGGTGAACAACACTGCCGGCACCATTATAGCATGCACATTTGGACGGGGCAACTGGATTGATAATTTTTATGATGTTTGCGGAGCAAGCGGAACACTCGTAATTGGAGGCACACTGAGCGGGAATCGATTTTATGAATACAATGCCATCACTACCAATGCAACTATTTCAGGTGGGCAGGGTACAGATGTGCTTATGAAGGGGATTGACCATGTTGTGCTCACAGAGGGTTTTGAGGCGAAAGCCGGTAATGAATATAAGGCGTACCTTGGGCCTTGTGGTGGTGGCGGCATTCAGTTCAAAGTAGCATCTCTCAACGACCCAATACCAATGGAACGGGTGTATTTAACAACATCAAAAGGTAAACGCTGGCCCTTTGCACACTTTACAGATATTAATAACAAGAATCAACAGGTAGAAATAGCGGTAGAAACAGCCGGGAAATATGCATTGCGACTTGCGAACCAGGATGGAAGCGTAGCGGCCATTCTTTCACCAGGCCTTGATTTATTAAAAGGAGTTTATCCATTTGATGTGGCTGCAGCAGCCAAGGTTCCGAAGGGATCTTATTACATTCAGTTGTTGAAAGATGGCAACCTGGTCCATTTTCAGGAATTTGTGCCAGAGTAAATGCAGCTTAGCGGTGACACCTTTTTTTTGAAAGGTGTCACCGCTAAGCTGCAAAATATCCAGGGTAATTGTATCTTTCGTACCCGGGCCAATCCTGGCAACAGCTTATGCCATTTGTAAAATCATTCTCTATCAACACTGAAAAGCAACACCCTTTTCCCTTCAATATACCGGCAGTACGGTATGCTAAAGACATTCTTTTCAATAGCCGGGTTACTATTTTTGCAGGCGATAATGGTAGTGGCAAATCTACTTTACTGGAAAGTATCGCCTATAAATTCAACCTTCCGTTAATTGGAGGCCATATTAAAAATCACCCGGGTTTTGAGGCTGCCCGCATACTACAGCCATATATTTTTATTGAATGGAAAAGACAGACCAATAAAGGTTTCTTTTTCAGGGCGGAAGATTTTAGTGATTTTATTAATTCGGTAGATAAGGAAAGAAATAAAATTGCCGGTGACCTCAGCGAATTAAAGGGAGTAGTGGATGACAGCATCATTGATAAGATGAGCGAAAGCATGAATTATAATTTACGGCAGATGCGAAAGGATTATGGTGAAAACATGCAGGCCTTCTCTCATGGCGAAGCCTATTTAAAAATTCTGCAAACAAGAATCGGGGATAAAGGCATTTACCTGCTGGATGAACCCGAAGCGGCGCTGTCGCCTTTGAAGCAATTATCGCTGATGTCGTTTATACTGGAGGTTTTAAAAAGTAAAAACGCTCAATTTATTATTGCAACCCACTCCCCCATATTAATGGGCATACCGGGTGCCAGCCTGTACGAAATACAGGAAACCGAAATGAAACTGGTGCCATATACAGAAACTGATCATTACCGCATTACAAAGGGATTTCTTGATAACCCGGAACATTATTTAAGGTATTTATAAACGGGTGTACCTCATATTGTCGCATAGGTGCGCAAACCATATCGATGGTATAAAGTTGTTAACCGGGCTCTTCCAACAGGTTAGCAACCCTTCGCATTTTATTCAGGCGACTTTTTGAAATACACCGATTAAAATACTGCTTCTGTAATTGTTTTATTAACTGTCACAAAAGCATTATTACAATAATTTTTTTGTGACAGAATTAATAACTATTGTTGCGAAAAATTTCCTGAAAAGAAATCATCAAATAAAATATGAATACGCCTGGGAGAAACGAACCCTGCCATTGTGGTAGCGGCAAAAAATACAAAAAATGTTGCCTTGAAAAAGATACGGCTAAAATAATATTAGCGCCGCATAAAAACCAGGTGATTGAACAATGGGAACCCGAAGAGGATGAACGAACATATATGTTAACCGAAGAAGACGAACTGGACTACGATGAAGAAGAAGATGATGATATTATAGAGGATGGTGAAGAAGATGATGATGAAAATGAAGGAGATGATCTTTATGCTACAGAGACAGCAAAAAATGACGATATAAAGAAAAGCATAGTGAATAAAGATTACCCGGTTATATCAGCAGCGGATGAACAATTAGTGGAAGATTGGTGGGATATAGTAGAGGACATAAAAGGGCCGGAACCTACCAGGAAGCATATAGAACAGTTTATGCAAACGCATCCCCACCTGGTAGAAAACCTGGGGTTAGAGAATGATGTCCTTTTTGAATTAGGCGATGACTTTAAAGAAGCCGGAAAACCGGATGAATACATTCAATTTCTTTTAAAAATCAGGAATGAGTTTCCAGGTACTTACGGAAGAAGCGCTGGCTTCTACGACCGGGATATTATTGCGTGGCTGATTGCTAATAACAGGCAGGATGAAATTGAAAACTTTCTCGGCTACTTTAAAGAATTTCCAATTGACTTTCCGGAACAGCTATTTGAACTGGTTCAATTGCTGGAGGCGACTGATAATACAGCACCACTCCTTTCACTCGTTACAGCCACTTTCAACCAGGTGACCAGCTCAAATGAAATTTTAAGTGGAAATGAAATTCTTAGTCCACTGGTTTCACAAACCATGTCCAAATACCTGCAAAAGGGAATTGCGGATTTCAGTGTGGGTGATTTTATGGATGAACTTTCGCAGGTAGTATCACCAGTAACGCTTGATAAAACAGCCGATACATTCGATCACTGGCAGCAGGTATTTGAAAATACTTTAAGGCCATTTACGAACTGGCCGGCAGAAATACCAAAAAAGAAATCGCAGATAGAAAAAAGGTACCAGGCCATTGCTGATAACTTTAGCCGATACCTGCACGAAAAAACAGCCACCTCGTGGATCAGCGCCCGGTTTTATGCATCACTCATCCTTCGTTACTTGAATGAATACCTTGATAGCGCAAATGGGAAGATTAAAAGACAATTTGATTTTGCGGAACCTACCATCGACAAAATAGCAGGATCCGTCTCAAAAAAATTGTTTTGGATAGATAGTACCAAAATGTTCAGTACACTACAGTCGATCTATCATTTTGCAGGTTATATGAAGGAATGTGGCAATATTACGGAAGCCGAAAAAATAACCATTCAGCAGAATTGTACGAAATTGTATCTTACTACCTATCCTGTTGTTATAAAAACATCTTCAGACGCGGCATGTTTTAAAACATTCCCATACATAAAAATCGTCTCCTGACATTCATAAAATTGCGATTATACTGAAGGCCGGATTTTGTACAGTAGTCACAAGCAGTGGCCCAATCTCATTTAGTAAGGATTTGAACGCCCGTCCACCACGGCGGACGGCAATAAATCAGGCAATAAAAAGTACGGCTTTAGCTGAAAGAATAATTTGGCTAAACCGGTAAGAGAAAAATATCACTTAACACCGTCCGCCGCGGCGGACGACGCTACCTAAGCTTAATAACAGTACTTCTGCCTGGCTCATAATAAAAATCTAACTCACGGTTTTATCACTTGCTCAGTATAAATGACATTCAGCGGCGGCCTGTGCCTACAAGGCTATAGACTTTCAATTATTCAACCGGTTCGCCACTGCATACATAAAAACAATCAAAGCAGCAATACGGGCTTTACCCAAAATAACCTTGCAAATTTTTCTACTGGCGAAAGTATTGTAGTGAAATAACCAACAACCCGGCGGATGTATTTGTAATGGTCTCTTGTAGAATCGCCTGAGGGTTTGCCGATAACCCCGAGCAATATTTGCGGTTCTCAATAATTTTGGTATTTATATCCACCCGGCAACAAATGATAATATATTAAATGGATGCTGACAAATCCCCCTATAATTTATTTATAGGAAACAAAGAATTGAATAGTGTATAAAATAATTTGTATGGGTTTCAAGTTCATATTGAGATGCCACAGATGCTTTGATATTAAAAAAACGAACCTGCTTTTTACGGATATTTTTATTGTACCGTTTGTTGTTATTCGGTGTAATCAACATTACACCATTTTTAAATAAGCAAATTTTTTAAAAGATACGGAAGTAATTAGTAACCATTGGCTGATGTAATATTAACGTTGTAGACATATTGAGGTGTTAGTTTTGTCCTGCAAATTTAACCCATTCTTTAAAACCCAATAACAAACATGATCCATAAGCTGATACCCGCCGGGCTGTTAATCCTGTTTCTTGCGATCACGCCTGCGGTTTTCGCACAAAAAACCATTCTTCCCAATGCTTATGCACACAACGACTTCTGGCACAAGCGACCATTAATGGATGCCTTGCAAAATGGCTTCCGGCACATAGAAGTTGATATTTTTTTGAGAGGTGACCAGCTAATAGTGGCGCATGCTTTTACCTTTTTAAAAAAGAAAAGAACCCTGGAAGAACTTTATTTAATCCCTTTACTCAATTATATTAAGGAGAATGAAATAGCTGGTAACGGGCTAAATAATTATCCTATTACCTTGATGATTGATTTTAAAACCGATGCAAACAAAACCTATCTTGCTTTGGCACCGATCCTTGAAAAATACAAATCAATTTTAAGCGGTTATGAGAATGGCCGGCTTACTATGCGGAATGCCACCATTGTAATCACCGGCAACAAGCCCTATCACCTTATCCGGGCAAAGGACAACAACTTTGCATTTATAGACGAAAACCTTAAACATACCGGCAAAGATTCCACCAGCAATATTTACCCGATAGCCAGTTGCAAGTATTCCAGACTGGTAAAATGGAAGGGCAAAGGAGCGTTGCCTGAAACCCAACGGAAACGCCTGGAATATTTTGTAACGGAGGCACACAAAAACGGCAGAAAGGTGAGATTATGGGCTTCGCCTGAAAACAAAGCCGTATGGCATGAGTTATTAAAATGCCATGTTGATTTAATCAATACAGACCGGTTGATTCAACTCAGGAATTTTTTAATCGCTGATTTGCTATTGGTTGCGAAAACAGATAACAATTCAACAACAGGAAACTTCATTCCGAATGAAAAGAACTGAGTATTATTTTTATTGCCAGTGAATAGGTTGGCATCTTATCTCCCGCTTCATGCACTGTTACAGATAAGCTTAGTAACCGCAAAAAAGATAAATGATGGAACTATCCTTTAAGGTGATTCCGAAATAATCACGATTTTTTTGTCATGTGTAACCTCCAGGTTGGTCAAAAAAGCCGGAATCAAAGGCGTGCTATACCTCAACGTATTTCGAAAAACATCCAGCACAATAATTAAACAAGGAAGATGTGCAACAATTTGTTGATACGGAATATTTTTGTCAACGACAATCCGGCAATCAAAATTATATTCTTTTAATAATTTGAGTAATTACCCGTTTTTAATTCCATTCCACAACATATCAAGGATAGTAAATACTTCATGACTGGTAACATTGAAAAAAATTTTGAACCGGACATCAATATTTTCATCTATTAAAATTTTCATGCTGCAATTTCAGATAAAACATTTGCAGCAGCCCGCTCGATAACTGCTTCGGCACTTTGCCGGGACACCGAGGGAAATCCCATTAGAAATTCATCCAGGGAACTATCTTCGAGGTAATCAAAAAGTGTTTGTACAGCTACACGGGTACCTTTAAAAACAGGAACGCCCCCTGCTGTTTCTTTATCTATAATAACACATTCACTTAAAGATGACATAGTGATTTCGTTTTTACTAAATTACTACAAATATTTGTTCTTTGAAATAATGGGTGCATATCAATTTGCCTGGGCCGTATCACCAGCCAGCGATAAAACCACTAATCTGGATATGCTTCTATACCCGCCTTCATGGCTCCCTCAATAGTACCATCCACAAATTGAACACCAGGGAAAAACCATTCATCCGGATCGTATGTTTCGCTGCTCCATTTGAATATCGCAAAAGCCCATTTATTGATATCGCCGGTATACTTTAATCTTGCAACGGGTGAAATATTCCGGTACTCTTTTCTGTCAAGATAAAAAAAAGCTGCCCTGAAACCTGGGTATATAATACATATCTGCCGACCCTTTAAATACCTTTGCGTTAAAGGCTTCAATTATTGCTGTCGCCGCTGTGCGCACTTCAGCAGAAATCACTGGTTTTCTCATAAAACAAGTTAATTATTTTGCGATATTAAATTATTAAATTTCCAATTATTTTATTCCAAGCAACGTCTCTCCATGAGCCTGCGCAGAGCCGAGGACGTTGCGCCGTTCTTACAAGCAGTTGAAAATAACAAGGTCGACCTGCAAAAGCTACATTCATAGATTCAACTCAATTATAAATTCTAGCCCCATACCTGATAATGTAGGCTGTATTCGCAAGCGGCGCAAGGTCTTTACCATCCGCCTTGCCCTGTAAAGAAACGTTGCTGGGAACTAAACACCCAATCACTTTACAAACTTGCCAACCTCCCTCCCCAACAAAGCGTCCAACGCATTAATCAAACCCTCGTCCGGCCGATAAGTAAATACTCCTTTATCGCCCTCTTTCCGCACACCTCTTACAAATAAATAAATCACTCCGCCAAAATGAGTGGCGTATTTAAAACCCGGCACTCTTAACTGAAGGTACTTTTTAACAGCCAATGTATAAATCAGGTGCTGCAAATGGTAATTGGATGCTGCCATGGCCAGAAGGATATTCTGTTTTGAATAGTCTGCTAGCTGATCGCCCAGGAAATTTGACTTCCAGTCGAGAATATAGTACTTGCCGTCATGCTCAAAGAACAGATCTATTTTGCCATTCATGATGCCTTCCAGTTCCTTTGCATACCTTACCTGGAATGGTGCTTCAGGAGTTGACAACCTGTTGATTGCATCGGGGCTAAACGGTGCCACATTAAAATCAAATTCCAGTTCGCTCAATCTTTTATCCCTTGAAATTTCATTTAAGCTAACCGTTGAATTTGCAATGGTGATCCTTGCTGCAGTTACATGGTACAGTAACTCCAACAACCAGTTGGCATATTCAGCGGGTGAATTGGGCATAAATCTTTTCAGTGCATCGGCAATCGCTTTACTCCAAAAGGAAGCATCCGTAAAGTCGATGCGTTCGAAAATATGATGTATTAAATTACCAGTGTTGGCCCCACGTTTTAATTGCTTAAAAATAAATTCATCATAACCATTCAATACCCTCGACCCATTGGATTTTAATGTTGGATTGTGCCCGGCATCCAAATAAGTGTAACTCAATTTTCGCCAGTTTATTTCCGTTAGCTGAAAGTCAGTCGCTTCCAGGTAAGCCGGCTTTAGCTGCTCCGTAGTGGTTGTATATTTAAAACCAACAGGCAGGTCCGGCGATGGTTCAAAAGCTATTAAAGCAATTTTATTTTCTTTAATTGCATGAATGAATGGAGTGATCGCCGACTGGTTAAATCTGGTAAACGTATTCTTGTTAATATAACATTTGTACACCGCTCTTGTAAGGGCCACATATATCAGTCGCCGGTTTTCCTGCTCCAGTTGTTTCTCCGTTAGCTGTCTTTGATGATCTTCCAGCAATGCTGCATCCGAAAATAAATAATCACCGCTATCCGCATCCCGGAATGTTAGAAAGTCGAAATTGGTACTTGCCTGCAGGTCGAGGAATGGAGCAAAAACAATATTGTATTCAAGGCCCTTGCTTTTGTGAATGGTGACAATCTTAACCGCTTCCTCATCACTCTCCACCCTTTGTTCAAATTCATCGCCTTCCACTTCCATTCCTTCAATTCCGCGTTTAAGCCAGTTGGTTAGTTCCAGTGCCGAAAACTGTTTTTGTGTTTGTATTTTGTGCAACAGCTCCATTAACTGCAGCACATTGGTGATAATGCGTTCACCGTTCTCCGCTGTTTCATTCAGCAACACCTGCTTTACCTTGTAATCCGCTACAAACCTGGTAAGCATCACATACACCCCCTCCTGTTCCCATAAATGCTGGTATTGCTTAAACCGGGTCAATGCCAGCTCATCATCCATTGCCAGTATATCAGCGGCGTTAAAACCGGTAAGCGGCGAAAGCAAGGCCCTATTAATACCCGAGGCTTTGATATCAGTAACTGCTGCCAGTAAATAGAGAATATTACGGGCTTCAGCAGAATCCAATAATTTGCTGTCGTCAATTGTAACGGCTGGTATACCGTATTTTGAAAGTAATTGTTTGATATCTGCTGCCTGTTTGTTTTTTCGTACCAGGATGCCAATGTCAGAAGGCCGGAGTTTTCGGTGTTTGCCCTTCTCTTCGATTGAATAATCACCTGTTCCAAGCAATTCAATGATCTGTGCGGTAACCGTTTCACTGATCGATTCATTGTTGGGATTTTCAAATATCGTGATGGGGATGTCTGCCCGGTTATTTTTATACAACCCTCCTTTGGAAGTATCAGCCGGCGGTTCAACCCTGGTATAATTTATTTGATGAATTTCATTTAAAAAGTAAAAGGTATCAAAGTCCGGTGTTGGTAAAAAGAAAACATTCATCGCTTCAATAAATCGTTTGGCTGAACGATAATTTACATTCATTCCATACCTGTGCTTTACTTCTTCACCCGCTTTAAAATAGGTAAAAATATCCGCCTTTCGCCATGCGTAAATCGACTGCTTTGGATCGCCGATATAAAACAAAATGGATTGATCGCCAAACAACCGGTTAAATATTTCATACTGCATTTTATCCGTATCCTGAAACTCATCTATAAATGCTGCCCTGTATTTCTTTAGCAATGAATCAATTAAAAACGCATTGTTATTAACTACCACGGCATTGTGCAGTTTGGTGATCATATCATCAAAACCAAGCTGGTTGTTTTGTTGCTTATACAAATCCGTTTCTGCTGAAATAATCTGAATAGCCAATTTGTAAAGCTGGCTGATAACCGTTTTGATAGCACGAAGCTTTTCTTCCTCAATAGCTGCTACCCTTTTATGATCCAATAAAATCTCATGATAAACTTTGTCTATATACCCTTTTTCTTTATTGGCAATAACGGCCTCCAGTAAAGCCGGAGGATCATTCAACAAGTGTCCCATATTCTTCTTTGCATGTGGATTCCTTTCGGTAGCCAGGCTGATGGAGTCAATATTGGAGGAAATGTATTGAATGATACCACTTTTTATAGCAGCTATCCGGTTATCCATTTCATGCAACGATTCATTCACAGTTGACTGGTGCGATGCAGATAGAAAGTCATCGGGCAATGTGGTTAAAGGAATCCATGTTTTGCCCGACATGGCATTTATCATTACATCTGTAAAACGATTCCTGCTTAGGCCGGCATTCATTAATTCCTTCAACAGGCCAATATGTAATGTGGTGATATATTTTCTCCAAAAAGCATTCACCCTGTCGGTGAGTATCGCTTTTAAATCAGTCAATATTTCGCAGCCAAATATCTGCCGGGTTTCAAAAGCAAATTCAGTAAGCACCCGCTGGCAAAAACTATGGATGGTTAAGATGGCGGTTTCATCTAAAAATAATACCGCTTCCTTTAGCAGTCGCTCCGTTTCCCGCTGGCCAACTGCTTCATCATTCATTGATACATGAACTATCGCCGTGATGGTTGCATCATTGATAACGGCACCCTGGCTTACTTTTAAAGCATTCCGCAAAAACTGCCTGATCCTTGTTTCCAATTCGGCAACTGCAGCCTTGGTAAAAGTTACCATCAGAATCTGCTGAATGGGTATTTTCTTTTCCAACACCAGGCGCAGGGTTAATATGGCGATGGAATATGTTTTACCCGTTCCTGCACTGGCCTCTATTAAATTGCTATCGGCAAGGGTGACTGTAGCAGCATCAAATGGTAGTATCACTTTATCATTACTCATGGATTAGTCTTTCGGTTTGGAAGTTCTGGATACGGGAAATAAGCCGGGAAATAAATCAGCCACCGGCGAAAATATGGCGGTCGTATTTTCAATAAATTCATCCACCGCAGCCATCGTTGAAAATATCCCATTTTCAAATTCCTTTGTAAGATATTCATTGGGATTTCTTTCCAAATACGCACTCATTGTTTTATTGAATTTCTCAAAATCATACCCTACAATTTTCAACGGGCTCTCACTCCATTCAGGATACAATAAAAATATTGCTGCATGCCCCTTTTTAAAATACGTTACCAGTTGAGCCAATACTTCCAAAGCCCTTGCTTTGGTATAGGTATTTTTAGGAATGGTGAAGATGGCATTATTTTCAGCCGATAAATAATTCAACTCAAGTTCCCATCCATGTGCCGTAACCAACACATATTTGAGGTACGCATCCAGCAAATATTTGTATTGATTTTTTGAAAAGCAAACCACCAGTAATTTATCATTGTACACCCTGTCAAAAGCGCCGGCAATAACGGAACCTCCCAAATTAATTTCTATCCGGATTTCGTTTTCGATGGCGCCATTCACACAATCAGTAAATATTTTTCTTACCGGCGCTATTTCTTCCCGGGTATTGGCCACTACAATATCTGAAATATGTTTTAATGGCAAACTCCCTGTTTTCAATGCTTTCAGGCGATAGGGTGCTATCTCCGCCTCATCAAGTTCTAACAGGTCATTTTTTAGCTTCCATTGTTGCAATCCATCCAGTTCAAACAGTTCGGTATCCGGCAACAATACTTCGTCCTCATTATAATAAATCTCCAACACTTTATTGTAGTACCATTTAAAAGGATTTTTAAAAAAGGAAAGCAGGGAACTTACTGCAATTTCGTCCCATTCAAACAGCTTGCTTTCTTTCATTGCAAGGGTATTGCTGGTTTTCACTTCATCCATGGATTCCGTATCGCCCAGGTAAGAATATAAGCCGGGTAGCCCTTTAAAATATTTTTGGCTAAAGCCATGCAGGGGTTGGGTAACGATCAATTCATCCCTCACTTTAACAGTCGTGTCCGCAACACCGGATTCCACATAATCCACCAGTTCATCCACCAATGCGGATGGTGGATGAATGCTGTTGTCTTTTGCATTTCGCCCTATATAACTGATGTATAAATATTGCTGCGCAGATAAAATGGTTTCTAAAAACAAATGCTTGTCATTGTCCTTTACGTTACGATCTCCTTTGCGGTGTTTTTGTTCCATCAGGTTAAAACTAAGTGGTGTTTCCCTTCGCGGAAATTTATCAAAATTCATACCCAGTAATGCCACTACTTTAAACGGGATACTGCGCATCGGTATCAACGAACAAAAGGTAATCCCTCCTACAGCAAAAGAACCGGAACGGGTTTGCATGGCGATAATATCCAGGAAACTATGTTTAAACACTTCAAAGCTCACCGCTTCGTTGTATGTTTCCGTTAGTATGTTTAAATCTTCTATATACTGCTGTAACCGTTGGTAGTCTTCATCCGCTTCATTGGCATCCGACTGAAACACGAGGTTGTCTGTCAGTTGCTGAATGTATTGCCCCCAGGCAGCCAGGTTTCTTTTATTGGCCCGTTCGTTCACATATCCTTTCAACACTTCTATAAAATGGTGAAACCTGATTAACTCCAACGCATCAACCCCTTCCGCCACATCCAGCGGGTAGATGGTATCGTTGCCAATATGGTATTCGTCCGATCCGCTCATGCAAATACCATACATAATACGCTGTAAACCCGTGCTCCAGCTTACCAACACGGTATCATCTTCGGTATTGCCGTCCATACCAAAACGAATATTGGCCATACTAACCACTTGCCGCAACAGGGCGGTATCAGTAATATTGAAGCGCTCCCGGATATAACCGGAATCGAGCAACTGCATCACTTCCTCGGCCTTAAAGCTGTCTGCTGAAATAGATAAAACCGATTCGATGGCGGTAAATAAACTATCACCCGATTGAACACTTTCATCCGCAATGGTAAAAGGAAATTTGTAAATGGCGGTATTAAAGATTGCTTTTATATAGGGCGCATATCCATCAATATCACTCACCATTACCACAATATCTCTTGGCGATAACCACTCCTTTTTCTGATCAACCAGGTGAACGAGGTAGTTATATAAAACCTCTACCTCACGTACCGGCGTATAACATGAATGGATGGTTAATGAGCCTTCCTGTATATCCTGCAATGTGAGCGCATTCCTGCTTTGTGCAGCATTGTTATAAAAAATATCCTGCTGAATTTTTTGTAATAAAGTATTATCACCACCGGATTCCGGCTCAATGATACCGGAGTCATTGTAAACGTTTAAGAAGTCATCATTTTCAAACAATAGCCCGAAAGTCTCCTGTATTACTTTGCCCCAACTGATCAGCAGTGTGTTACCGGTTCCTTCAATCCGCTCCGCTTTCTTACCTTGCAAATTTTGTAGCTGCGCCAGCCTGGCTATCTGCTTCTCAGTTTTATCATCCAGCCAGTAAACAAGTGGCGCCGGATTCAACAAATAGAAACTGACAGAAATGTATTTCGATAATTCGTTGAATAAATGAATGTGCAATTGAGTGATAATAGAAACACCAAAAATATGGAGTTGTGGTAACCTGGCAGATAGCTTTTCCTGCTGCACCCGGTTCTTCATTTCATTAATGATAAAACGGATCACGGTGGTTTTATCCGTTAAATCCATCCCTGCTTTTTCCTTTACTTTTATCCAGATGTATTGTTGCCAGTCGGCACCCGATTGCTGATCAATGGTTGCCCCGTTCCAGCTATCCACCATCTCAGGCCGGTACACCTGGTATTGATCAAACAGGTCCGCTACCTTCCCGGCCAGGGCTATGCGCTTTACATCATCGCCCTTGTAATAGGAAGCAATGGTTGTAAATTGTTGAACAAATGCGGGTTCGTTGAGCAGGTTATAAATCAGCCATTGTAAATGATCCGCCCCCAGCACTTTATTGGTTTCGCCACCCAGCCAGTAGTAGAGCTGGTTAACCATATCATTTGGTTTTAAAAACCTGCAATTGGCATTGATACCCAATTGCCCCGCCAACTGTATAGTGAGCCAGTTATTCATCCCATCGGTTTGGGTAACCAGGTATTGCTTTTGAAAAACATTTCCAGCATGTTCCTTTAAGCCAGTTGCCAGTTGCCCCGATAAATCCTTTAATGAATTAGATACGTTTAATTGTAAGCCCATGGTAAATGGTGGAAGGTTTAAGGTTTATGGTTTATGGTGGTTTAAGGTTGATGGTTGATGGTTGATTTTTTTTGGCTAAAGGATTGCGTAATTGGTGGTATGATGAATTGGGTGTTGATCATTGTTACAGCGTATTATTGTTTACTTATTTTTTTAAAGTTTTAAGTTGTGCATTGTAGAAATGCAAATGAATTTCCTGATAGTTTTTTACAGCAGAGGCTTTGGACATACACTAATATGAAGTCATTTTTTCAATGACGACTACACTCACGAAAAGATACTCCTGCCTTCCACCTTCTACCTTCCACCTTTAACCTTGAGTGCCTTCTGCCTTCAACCCTACACCTTCCACCTTAAACCCTCCACCGTCCATCATCAGCCTTCCACCATCTATGCCCGATGCTCTTTGCACCCTTTTCTTTGCGGTATACATAATTGATTCTTTTGATGCCTGTAGCAATACCAGTTCCTTCGCCCTTGTGATGGCGGTGTACAATAACTCACGAGTCAATAAGGGCTGGTCTGCGTTGGACGGCAACATCACCAATACTTTCGCATATTCAGAGCCCTGGCTTTTATGAATGGTCATGGCAAATACCGTTTCGGCTGATGTAATGTATCCCGGGAGCACAGCTTTTAGATTTTTATCACTGTCTTCAAACCATGCTTTTAAGTTGCCGTCCATATCCGGCCGGATGATTCCAACATCGCCGTTGAATAATTTCAGCTCCGGATAATTCCGGGTTACAATGATTGGCCGGTTCTCATAAAATTCAGTATTGTTTTTTATCAACCCTTTTCTTACCAGGTAGGTTTCTATTTTTTTATTAATGGCAGTTAAACCCTGGGTACCTTCCCTCACGGCACACAATACCCGGAGCTGGTTTAGCTTTCCGATGGCTGCCGCAATATCTTTTTCAATGATATAATTTGCATAGTCATTGATGAAGCTGTTAAACAAATCATCTGAATAACTGGTATCAATCCTTACATTGGGATCATTGTTTTTGTCAACAAATAATGCAATCTCATCCAGCCTGCTATGGATGATGGCCCTGCTGAATTTACCAATACCACCATCACCGGTAAACCGATGGCTGCGTTTTAATTCAATGATATGTTGAAACAGGACATTGTCTGCATCAGCAATATAAGCGTCCGTAATTTGCCTTGCCGTATCCGGGATAAATGAATTGACCAGTATCTTGTTTTCTGCGGATGTCAAATTCATTTGTTGTTGTACCTGGCATAGATCGCCTAACAAACTGCCGGCTTCCACCGATGCCAACTGGTCTTTATCACCCAATAAAATAATCCGGGTTCCCGGGCCAATTGCCGCTAACAATTTTGCAAACAGGGCCACATCAATCATGGAAGCTTCATCTACAATTACCAGGTCGTAAATAAGTGGGTTGGTTTTATCATGCCTGAAATAGGGCGAGCCCGGTATAAATTTCAATAACCGGTGAATGGTGGTGGGGACAAGCGCCTTAAATTGTTCCTTTATGGATTCATTCACATTAATCCGTGACGCTTTTAAAGACTCCGCCATTCTAACTGCGGCCTTACCGGTTGGTGCAGCCAATGCCACTTTTAAATTGGGTTGAATGCTGTAAAGGATCGCCAGTATTTTAGCAACGGTTGTTGTTTTGCCTGTACCCGGGCCACCGGTAATAATCGTAAAATTATTGAGCACCCCTAATATGGCGGCTGATTGCTGCCAGTCGATTTTTTCTTCTGTGGGCAGGTTGTCAATTGACCCGGTTGCGCTTAGTGATTGAATGAAGACTTTATGGACTGACAGTTGTTGCAGGCGTTCGGCCCTTGCTTCCTTTTCCAGGTAAATGATTGTATAAATGGCATCTACGATGGATGATTCGTACCCGAAATAACGCTGGAGGTATAAACGCCTGTTGTGTAAAACAAATGGCTGCTTATCGCCTGACGGTGTAGATACCATGGGTTCGTTTGACCATTGTTTTGCCGACACATTCATATCAAACTGATCAAGGTAAAGCGACTCTTCCGGCAACGGGTTGAGTTCGTCCAAATGAATACAGATATGCCCCTCCGCCAATCTCTTAGAAACCAGGTAAGCAAAAGGCTTCAACGTTTCACTTTTGAAAAAGGCCGCAAATTGCTGGTGAACATCGTTGATAGTTTGCATATAGTCAGATTGCAGATAATGTAAACGGTCCTTTGATTTATACCAAAGCTAATTTATAAAAAGCAATAGGCATTCAATGCTGGGATGATTTATAAAACCGCTGCATTTTTTAATCACTCCTACTGTTATACAGCCATAAAAAAGTTCACAGGCCGAGCTTTTATCTATTGATGAAAAAATGAATCTTTTATACAACCATACTGATATTTTTTTATCTACAATCCACACCAATAACGAAAGGAATAAATCGGATAGCAGGATACGATGGCTTAATTTATAATACTATTTTTTCCATTAGCTTTCATAAAAAGACTATTTGCTATAATTATTTTAAGGGTCACCCATTAACTTCTATCTTTAAATTTCAAAGATTGATATGAAAAAAATTTTACTTTCCCTGGCGATTTGCCTTTTGTTTAAAGTCCCCATTACAGCACAAACTTTAGTTACCAGCGTTGAAGCCGAAACAGGCGTTTTTACAGGAGTAACCATCGCCCCGGCCACGGGTAGTTCCAGTGGTTCGTATGTTACCGGGTTTGATAATTCCAATGACAAAGTAACCGTGACAGTAGCAGTGCCATCGGCAACCAATTATAAATTAAGCATTCGTTACCGGGGTATTTATGGAGCAAAGGTGCAGGATTTGTATGCCAATGACGTTTTTGTAGCCAATGTTAGCTTTCCTTTAAGCAGCGATTTTGTTGAGTTGGATGCAGGTACTGTTTTTTTGAATGCCGGTAGCAATACCATTGCCATAAAAAGCAATTGGGGCTATATGGACGTTGATAAATTTACCTTGTACACCGTGCCGCCAAACGTCTTTAATGTGACTACTTCGTTAATTGATCCGTTGGCCACTACTGCCACTAAAAATTTATATAGCTTTCTTTTATCTCAATTTGGCAAACGGATCATTTCCGGGCAAACAGATAGTTACTACGACCAGTTGAAAACCATTGCAGGCAAATCACCGTTACTGCGTGCCTGGGACATGGCCAGTTATTCCCCCAGGTATGCCTACAATTGGGCAAACGGAGGATTTGCATTTGGCGCCGTAGATAACCAGGATGCGGAAAAAGCGATTGCCTGGTATAACGGAACAGCCAAAGCCGGCATTGTCAATTTTCACTGGCATTGGCACTCCCCTTCCGGGGGCACGGTGGGCACCAATACTTTTTATACCGTGAATACCACGTTTGATGTTTCAAAAGCGGTGATGAATGGAACACCCGAAAATACAGATGTGATAAGGGATATTGATGCCATTGCGGTGCCATTAAAAAAGTTACAGGATGCTAATGTGCCAGTTCTTTGGCGGCCATTGCATGAAGCCGGTGGTGCCTGGTTTTGGTGGGGTGCAAAGGGAAGCGCTGCTACAAAGACATTATGGGATATTGTATACGACCGGCTTACTAATTTTCATGGGTTACATAATTTAATCTGGCAATGGTCGAGCCCTGAAGCAGACTGGTATCCGGGTAATGCAAAGGTTGATATGCTTGGTTATGATTCGTATCCCGGCAATTTTAATTACACCACGCAAAAAAATATGTTTGATAATTTATACAACATTACCACCGGACAAAAATTGCTTGCCATGACGGAGAACGGACCAATACCGGACATTCAGAAATGTTTTGATCTGGATGCTAAATGGTCTTATTTCATGTCGTGGGATAACCTGGTAGCATCGCAAAATTCATCCCAGCATATCGTGGATATGTTTGCACATGCCAATGTAATTACGCTCGAGAATTATCCACAGGTGATTTTGCCGGTTACCCTAACCCGTTTTACTGCAAGGCTGGAAGGGAAGCATGTTAGGATTGAATGGCAAACCGCTTCAGAACAAAACAATGACCGTTTTGAAATAGAACGATCAACAGATGGCGTGCAATATCAACCCCTTGCAACTGTAAAAGGCAATGGAAATACCAGCCTCGTAAACAATTATTTTGTGTATGACAACAGCCCATCCGGGGGCATTAATTATTACCGGTTAATGCAATACAATACGGATGGTAAGGCTACGGGGTTTGGAGTAGTTACGGTACGTTTTAATGGTGATGGCATTCCTTCCGTAAAAGCATATCCCAATCCATCTCCGGCTGGTCCCGGCATCATGCTACAAAATTATAAGGGCAGGAATATAACCGTTACCATAACCGATATGGCAGGCAGAACATTACAACCACAACTTATTCAAACGCCGGCTGGCGATGGGTTTTACAAAATCAACCTTCGCAACAAACTGGCAGCGGGCCAATACATTTTACGGGTGAGCGGGTTGGGGTTGAATGAGAATTTAAAAGTTTTGGTGCAATAAGCCGGACGAGGTTCCTTCGCAGCAACGTCCTCCTTTGCCTTGTGGGTTGGCCGAGGACGTTGCGCATTTTGAAGCTAATCATTGCTTATAATACCGACAGTCGTTTTTACTGGAATCCTTTAACTATATGCAGCAAGTGGGTTGCCTTTACTGCTATCAGACTATACTGGTGGCGCAACGTCCCCAGCCTGGCACAAGCTCGTTGAGAGACGTTGCTTTTAATGGAGTCCGATGACGTTGCACCTTTTGACGTTAATCATTCCTTCGAAGCAACGTCTCCTCCTTAGACCGTGTGTTGGCCAGGGACGTTGCGTGCTACGGAGCGATATTCCTTCGAAGCAATGTCTCCTCCTTAGCCCGTGTGTTGGCCAGGGACGTTGCGTACTACGAAGCGATATTCCTTCGAAGCAACGTCTCCTCCTTAGCCCATGTGTTGGCCAAGGACGTTGCGCCTTTTGAGGTTAATCATTGCATATAATACCGACAGTCTTTTTACTGGTATCCTTTAACTGTATGTAATGTAGCAAGTGGGTTGCCTTTACTGCTATCAGACTATACTGGTGGCGCAACGTCCCCACCCCGGCACAAGCTCGTTGGGAGACGTTGCTTTTAATGGAGTCCGATGACGTTGCGCCTTTTGACGTTAATCATTCCTTCGCAGCAACGTCTCCTCCTTAGCCCGTGTGTTGGCCAGGGACGTTGCGTGCTACGGAGCGATATCGTGTTACCAACTTTATGAAATCCGATAGCGATCGGATGGAACAAGTAGATTTCAATAAAGCAAAGAGTAATCCTCGCACACGCAACCTCGCCGCTGTTTAGGCTCGTTGCACGAGGTTTCTGGAAAGAGGACGGAATACTGCACTATTTTCAACATTAGTTAATTTTCAACACAATTAAAGTTTCACAATGGTTTGCTGTACACGAGTGCGATCCGCCACAGCGGACAAGCTGCAACGATGATGCCATGCAAATCTTTTGCCGGGAAACAAAAAAACTTCATCGCTTGGTTTTATCTTCCATATTCAAATTATCATCAAAGGGACTTTTTGTAAATGGATACACCAATTGTTTAACATAGCCCTTTGGAAAATTGGCTTCATGTAAACCCGTACCTTTTGGCCATTCGGTGCCGGGTAAATGATAGGTGCCAAAAATTTTATCGATGAAGGGAAAGATAGTAGCAAAATTTTTTCCGTAGTATTCAGGCTCCACGCAATGGTGCCAGTGATGGTATTGCGGCGTGGCAATGATGTATTTTAAGAAACCAAAATTGATTCGGGTATTGGCATGTATCAATACAGCATGAATGGCCATGAAGATGATGTAGGTGTTGAAGGTGATCTCAGAAAATCCAAACACATACAACGGAATAAATGTCATAGAACGGGTAACGAAAATATCTACAAAATGCGTTCTTGAACCGGCCAGCCAATCCATGTTTTTGGTGGAATGATGCACCGAATGAAAACGCCAGAGATAATGATGGCTGTGAAAAAAACGATGTGCCCAATACTGGAACAAATCGGTAACCAGGAAGGCAAATAACAGCTCGATTAAAAAAGGCAATGCCTGTACCCAGGTGTGTAAACCGGAAAGTCCCATCCAGCCAAAAAATACCGTGGCGGGTTTTTGAGTGATGACGCCGAAAAACTGCACAAACAAATGACTGATCACAAAATACACCAGGTCCGTTTTCCATTCATCATGAAACCTTGACTGGTCCTTATTTTTGGGCATCACCATTTCGATCGGTACAAAAATAACCGCCATCAGGAGCAGGTCAAGCAATAACCAATCTACCCCCAGGTGCCAGCCGGTTTTTTCCACCGCACGGCCCTCAACGCTAAAGCCACCCATAATAATAGAAGCCGTACAAATTAGCATACCGATGAGCGCCCATTTTTTTTGTTTACTTAACAGAAAAGATAACAATGCAAAAAAGAAAGAAGCGATGATGACCGAGGTTAATAAAATCTTCATTGATTCGCCGGTGTACACTTCCCTGAACTCAGGCGTGGTGAGCCACTCGGGATACTTAAAACAGATTACACCCAGCAAGGATAAAAGTCCGAGGAAGATGGCACAGTAACCACTTATTTTTCCTTCGCCAAATTTGAAGCCTGCATTATTTGATTTCATATATTCATTTTACGATTGCATGAATATATATAAATATTTTTTGGGGAAAGAAAAATATTGAGTGAGCGGAACTTGCCGTTTATTTTATGGTACAAGTTAAATGGTTTTAACAGAGACGAAGGCCTGCGCCCAGACTTTGCTGGTATTCGATACATTGCAAACAATGCGTTATCAACTGGACAGGCTCAACGATATTGTTTTACAAATCTGCGATATCATATCCTCAATCATTAGTAACAAGAACAGGCACAGGACAGAGTCCTGCGCCTGCTGTAGACACAGGACAAAATCTTGCGCCTGTGACAGACTCAACGATGTTGTATTTTACAAAACTGTGATGCCATATCCTCAAATCAGCAGTTACAAGTACGGACGCAGAACAGAGCCGATAGCTATCGGCTCCTGCGCCAGTCCTTGTAAAAATAGTTTTACCGGAATAATATATAAGCAATTATCAAGGTAACAATTACATTGAATAACTGGGCGATTAAAAATGCATACATTGGTTTGCGATTGGTCCCTTTCAGCAGGTCGGAGAATTTTGTTTCGAGGCCGATGCTGGTAAATGCCAGTACGAACCATACAGATTGCAGGTTTTTTAAACCATCCTTTACGGAGGCGATGGTTTCCGCCTCCAGCACAAAAGAAAATAACAGCGAGGCGGCGATAAATCCCAATACGAATTTTGGAAAACGTTCCCAGATTACGCTCAGCGTAGGCTTTTCGGTTTCGGTGTCAGCCGCTTTTTTGTTCCAGGTCCAGTATACAGAAATGGCGAAAGCTGCAACGCCCAGCAATACATTTTGGGAAAACTTTACGATGGTGCTGATCTTTAAAGCCTCCTCACCTACCAGCGTACCCGAAGCCACCACCGCACCGGTTGTGTCAATACTGCCACCCAGCCATGCACCGGTCACCTCCTGCGAAAGGCCGAGCCAGCCTGCGATGATTGGCATGAAAATCATCATGGGAATGGCACAGATCAACACTAAAGAAATAACCAGCGATAATTTTTTTGAATCGCCTTTGATGGCACCGGATGTGGCAATAGCCGCAGATACACCACAAATAGAAACGGCGCTGGCAATCATCATGGTGAGCTCACTGTCTACTTTCATTTTTTTACAGAGCCAAAAAGCAAAATACCAAACGGAGATTACCACTATGAGTGCCTGTAACAAACCATACGATCCGGCCTTTAATATATCTGAAAATATGATGGTGGTACCAAGTAACACCAACCCGATTTTTACAAATAATTCAGTGGACAATGCAGCCCGAAACCAGTCGGGAAGTTTAAACAGGTTGCTGATGATCAAGCCAATGGTTAAACTAAAAATAACCGCCTCCAGGTTGAACCCTTTGATAGCTTTATTGCCAGCCAGGAGAAGTGCAATCACAGAAATAACATAAACCAAGGGAAAAGTGATTAAAAAATATTTCACCGGCTTACCAGTTAACAATACGCCGAGAAAAGCAATCACCAATACCAATATAAACTGTATCCCAATTTTGTAAAGATTAACGCTATCTAAAATTTTACCAGAGAAATCACTTGTAGTAGTCCAGTTGTAAACCGGGCTAAGCGGCCTGATGCCAAGAATAGCCAACAGTATAATTAAAAATCCAAGGATTACTACTACCCAATCTTCGTGTAGTGAGAATTTATTTGCGGTGTTCGACATTGTGGTTGAATGAAATTTAAAAACTCTTTAGTTTTAGTCTTATTTTAATTTGAATCCCTGAAAGAAACAGTCAAACTTTTGAAAAGCAAAGATAGATGCGATTGGTTATATATGAAGCACCAGAAGTTTGACGATCAGTAAAAGGTAAACTGTGGCAAAATGGATGGTTGAATTATTTTTCATTAATTTATCTAAAAATGTACAATGGCGATACCAAAAAGAAAATTGAGAATAGCCAGTCAGGCGCAGGACTCTGTCCTGTGTCTGACTGCTTACTACTGCTTTGAGTTGAATACTATTTCAGCTACACAAGATTAGTTATAACGATATAAATAAAGGCGCCATGACGACCAGGTATAAATTAATAACAATGCAGCAGCCTATTTTACCACCTCATCAGTAGCAAAGAATACCCAGTCAGGCGCAGAACTCTGTCCTGTGTCTGACTGCTTACTACTGCTTTGAGTTGAATACTATTTCAGCTACACAAGTTTAGTTATAACGATATAAATAAAGGCGCCATGACGACCAGGTATAAATTAATAACAATGCAGCAGCCTATTTTACCACCTAATCAGTAGCAAAGAATATCCGCTACCTATTTCTACAACTGAAGGCAAAAAAAGCAGCAGTAATTTTAAATATAAGTTTTGGAAAGACGAAAACCATCCGGAATTAATAGACAGCATAGTAATGTACAACAAGTGTTTAAATTATCTGCATTGGAACCCTGTAACAGCAGGCTTTGTAACTGAGCCATTGCATTGGATATATGGCAGTGCCATTGATTACTTTACTGAAAAAAAGGGGTGCTAGATATTATTATTTTGGATGGTTTTTAGGGTCGGAGATTAGTAACAGGGAAGACACAGGACGGAGTGGCTGTGGGAGTCGATAGCTATCGGCTCCTGCGCATGTTGGCGAACATCTTATTGCGACTTGTCTTAAATTCATACCAATTTCCTCCTGAAGTAGCTTATCTTTTGTTACTTTAGCCTTCTTTATATACCAGCTATGCAACTCACCATACAATCGTCCTTTAAAGCACTTAACAAAGCTTATTTAAAAGAAAAAATCAGCCGCAATAACATTGAATTGTTTAAACAGCAGTTGATGCAGTTGTTTAGCAAAACTATGGATGGATGTAGCGAGGATACTTTAAAAGATTTTGTTACCGAACTGCTGCGCAATACCTGGTATAACCCAAACCACCTGATTACAATCAACAAAGAAAGAAAAGACCTTTCGATACATACCGGCAAATTACTAAAAGACCCGGTGGCGGTAATTGCAGAAATAAAAAAGATTGGCAGCACCGAAATGATGACCGCCGCAAAGCCCAACGTAAAAGCCCTGCACGAGCTGGTGCTGTATTATATGCAGGAGCGCATAAGCGTTGGTAACAACGAAATAAAATACCTGCTGGCAACCGATATCAACAATTGGGTGTTGATTGATGCCAACGAGTTTGATAAAAAGATTTTCCGAAATGTCAAAATCAAAAAACTATTTGAGGTATTTGTAAACGATGGCAAAGACAACCCGTTTTTTTATGGCGAAGTAAAAAGAATACTGGACGAAACAGACGACACCATTACCTGCACCTGTTTTAACCTGATTGATTTTAAAAAAATAATTACCAACACCGACAAAGCGGATGACAACAAGCTGATTAACCTCTATAAAATTTTAAGCCCGGCGCATTTACTAAAATGTTCGTTTGCCAACGACAGCAACAGTCTTGATAAAAACTTTTATACAGAACTGCTGCACCTCATCGGTCTGGAAGAAGTAAATGATAAAAGCAAAAAAATAATACAGCGTAAAAAAGAAAGCAGCGAAGCATCCCTGCTGGAAAATACCATCATCAAACTACAGGATAAAGATTGCCTGCGGGATGTACCCGATGTAACAAGATTTGGCTTTACCAATGAGGAGCAGTATTACAATATTGCGCTGGAGCTTTGTATTACATGGATTAACCGGATAATGTTTTTAAAACTGCTGGAAGCACAACTATACAGTTATCACCAGGATGATGCAGCGCATTTGTTTTTAAACTACCAGATGATTCATGACTTTGATGAACTGAATAACTTGTTTTTGCAGGTGCTTGCCGAAAAGCCTGCCAACAGAAGAGATCGCCTTAAAATTAAATTCAGCAAAGTGCCTTACCTCAACAGTTCGTTATTTGAACGCACTGCATTGGAACGTAAAACCATCGACCTATCAGCACTCGACAATAAACTACCGCTACCCGTTCATAAGGACACGGTATTGAAAGACGATAAAGGAAAACGTAAAACCGGCCGCTTATCAACACTGGTTTATTTGTTTGCCTTTTTAGATAGTTACGATTTTACCAGCGAAGGCAAGGCCGAAATACAGGAAGAAAATAAAGCTTTAATCAATGCAAGTGTGCTGGGTTTGATATTTGAAAAGATAAACGGTTATAAAGACGGATCATTTTTTACACCCGGTTTTATCACCATGTACATGTGCCGCGAAACACTGCGACGTGCCGTGGTGCAAAAGATGAATGAAGCTAACCAATGGCAGTGCAATAGTTTTGAAGACTTGCAGGATGCAATTGATTATACAGATAAAGAAAAACGTCAGCAAGCCAATAACCTCATTAACAGCCTTAGCATTTGTGATATAGCGGTGGGCAGCGGTCATTTTTTGGTAAGTGCGCTAAACGAACTGATTGCTATAAAGCAGGATCTTAAAATTTTGCAATACCGCCACAATGGCCAGCGCATAAGAGATTACAGCATTGAGATTGTAAATGATGAACTGATATTGCTGGATGTAGAAACTGAGCAATTGTTTGAATACAAACTAAACCAGCAGGGCAATATAAAACCCGAACTACAGGCCATACAGGAAACGCTCTTTCATGAAAAGGAAACACTGATTGAAAACTGTTTGTTTGGCGTTGATATCAATGCCAACAGTGTAAAAATTTGCCGGCTGCGGTTGTGGATTGAATTGTTAAAGAATGCCTACTACACGAAAGAAAGCAATTACGCCGAGTTGGAAACCCTGCCCAATATCGACATCAATATAAAACAGGGCAATAGTTTAATCAGCCGGTTTGCATTGGATGCCGATCTTAGCCAAACGTTGTTAAAAAGCAAATGGACCATCGACAGTTATAAAGCAGCCGTAAACACCTACCGCAATGCGCAAAGCAAGGACGAAAAGCGGCAGATGGAAGAACTGATTGATACCATTAAAAAAGATTTTAAAACCGATATTGTTACTTACGACCCAATCAATAAAAAACTAAGCAAACTAAGAGGTGAGCTAGGCTTGTTGGAACGCACCGATTTATTTAGTGCCGATACAAAAAAGAAAAACAAGGCCAACAAAGAACTGGAAAAACTAAGTGCCGAAATAGAAAAGCTGGATAAAGAAAAAGAAGCCACCCAAAACAACGCCATTTATAAAGACGCATTTGAATGGCGTTTTGAATTTCCGGAAGTGCTGGATAGCGAAGGAAAGTTCATGGGGTTTGATGTGGTGATTGGGAATCCGCCGTATGTAAGGCAAGAGGAATTTAGTTCGATAAAATATTATTTAAAACTAAACTATGCTGTGTATGCAAGTACTGCCGACCTGCTTGTTTATTTTATTGAAAAAGGCATCAGTCTAATAAAACAAAATGGGCAGTTTAATTACATCATTGCAAATAAATTTATGAGAGCCGGCTTTGGAAAAGAATTACGCCAATGGCTTAAGCAATATCAAATTGAAAAATTATTAGATTTTGGAGATTTACGCGTTTTTGACGAGGCTACTACGTATCCTTTAATTTTAAGTGTTGAGAAAATATCACCTTCAAAAAATCTTATTGCAGCAAATATAAAAGAGTTAGCAAAAAATAATTTTGGCACTTATTTGAAGGCAATCAATTTTGAGATAGACCAAAAAGATTTGCAGGTTAATGGATGGAATTTAGCACCCCAGAATGCTTATAGCTTTATTCGTAAACTTAAATCAAAAGGTAAACCACTTGGAGAATTTGTAAGTCATAACGTCTATTATGGCATAAAAACTGGCTTAAATGAAGCGTTTGTAGTAGATACAGCCACAAAAGACAATTTGGTAGCAGAAGATAAAAACAGTGCTAAATTGTTAAAACCTTTTTTAGTTGGAAAAGATATCAAAAGATACGGTTTCCCGGAACCAACCCAATGGCTTATTTCAATCCCCAAAGGCTTTACCATAAAACACAATCTTAAAACCGATGATCCAAACTATTTGAATGAGCCCAATCCCCGGTATGGAAATATGCTATTTTCGGAAGCATGGCATTGGCTAAAAGAAAATTATCCGGCAATAGCAAAACATCTTTTACCATTTGAATCAAAGGCTGAATTAAGAACCGATAAAGGAGATTTTTGGTGGGAGTTAAGAGCTTGTGATTATTATAACGAATTTGAAAAAAGTAAAATTATATATCCCAATATATGCAAGCGACCTGAATTTATATGGGAAGAAAATGGCTTTTTAACCAATCAGAAATGTTTCATCATTACAGGTTCCAGTAAATATTTACTCGCAATATTAAATAGCAGTATTACTTTTTATTTATTTAAACAAATACTTCCTAAACTGAGAGGCGATTTCTATGAGCCCGGCTACGCCTACTTTAAAGACTTTCCTATAGCAAATGCAACCGATGAAGAAATAATGAGCATTGAATTAATTGCAAATAAAATTTTATCAACAAAAAAAGTAAATCCAACCGCCGACACCACTGTATTAGAAATCGAGATAGATGCACTTGTTTACCAGTTGTATGGTTTAACAGAAGAAGAAATAAAACTGGTAGAAGCTTCATAGTGAGTCACAGTAGTAACAGCACAAACACAGGCCGGAGTCCTGCGCTTGTGTGACGCAACGTCTGCTTATTCTCGTTTAGGAGGTTGCTGGGAGTACAAAGTAAGGCTATAAAATACAGCCTCGCTTGTGCATTTATAAACTAAGCTATATTAAAAACTTACCTCCCCAATAAACACCGTTCCCGATTTGCCTTTTTCCATTTGCAGCGTAACAATTCTTTTTTCTTCACCGGGCATTCCATAATGCTGATAGATCTCCGCCATTACTGTAGTTGGCCCAGCCAGTGTAACCTGCCGGTCACCAAAATAATTGATCTCAATCCTGTACTTCCCTTTCAGCGCTTTTTTTATTATAAATTGTTCCGGGCCAAATCCATCCGTAAAGTCATCGGATATTCTGCCGCCGGTTGCGGTGCTACTATGGCTATACATACATTTTTCTCCGTTTGGATCGGTTACCCATAAATCGATGTCGGTGTTGTTCATGTTCCAGTTCATGACCACCCTTAAATCAACAGGCATTGGTTGTATGATGGCCCTGGGTATTTTTGTTTGCTTTATTTTTTGGGGGTGCAAAGCAATCAGCCTGTTAATTTCCATCAAAAATATTTCTTCAATGCCTTCATAAATATCCCGCATGGCATCGCTGTAACTTTTAGCCAGGCCTTCCTGCAGGTAGTCCAGTGCCTCCTGGTAACGACCGGCATCTTCCAGCGCCAGTGCATAGTCACGGTAGCTTTGCGGATCAAGCGGTCGTAGTTCAAGTACTTTTTTAAAGGCAACCATTTCTCCGTCGAAGTCACCCGCTTCTTTTAATTTATAACCCAGCATTTTGTATAATTCGTAACTGCCTGTTTCCAGTTCAGCAAGATTGCTTATAATTTTAAGGCCTGTTTCTTTATCGCCTGTTTTAAAAAAATAACCAGCGACTTCAAAAAAGTAAACAGGTTTACTGAGATAATATTTTCTTAACTCAAGATATTTTTCATAGCGATGAGCTTTGCCGGTCGCCTTTATTATTTTGATATAATCTGTTGATTCTTTTTTGAACGAAATGTCAATCGAATCATATCCCGGCAGGTCGACATTATTGATGGCTGATAAACTGTCCATGGAGTTTGTCAGGTTGTTTTTAGTAGTAATAACAATCACCCCATTTGCGGCCCTGGCACCATATAATGCAGCAGCCTTATCTGATGTGATCACTTCTACGCTTGCAATATCATCCTTGTTGACGCTATTTTGACTGCTTAGCCTGCCATCAATAATATACAAGGGATTGGTTGAACCAGTAACCGTGCTATTGCCACGAATCATAACATTGGCGGTTGCACCCGGACCACCTGCAGATCTTGTTACCTGCACACCACTTAGTTTACCGGATAATTGATTGTTAAACTCCGATGCTTCCCTTGCAGAAACAAGATTATCGGCCGAAACTGAACGTACACTTGCTGTCATATTCCTTCTTCGTTGTGTGCCATAACCAACTACCACTACCTCTTCCAGGTTATTAGTGGCGGGATGCATTAAAATTTGCAGGTTCGAAGTATTTATAACCTTGCTTTCAAAAGCGCTGTAACCTACTGCTGAATATTGCAATACATCCCCTACTCTTGCCTGCAAACTAAAGTTGCCATTCCGATCCGATTGTGCGGCGGTCGATTTACCTTTTATTTTTACTGAAGCGGCCTCAAGGGGTAGCCCATTGCCTGCATTGATTACCTTCCCTGTAACAGTTAAAGCAGTACCGGATGGATTCGGCACCAACCCAGTTTCAATTGGCCTTGTGTTGCTGACCGGTACCGTTGTTAGTGGCCTTATCACTACCGGCTTATTCGCTACCGGTACAACCTTTTGATAAACCTGTTTCCACCAGCTTTTTAACTCATCCATCATTTCAATAGATGTTTCCATGTTATCCTTTTGTTTGGAGGTAATCTCCTTGCCTCTTCGCTTCATAAACTGGTTGTACTCATTGCTTAATTCCGCAGGCGGTTCGATGTTATATTGAATGTAATCGTTCAGTGTCTCCAGCACTATCAGCGAAGTGTTTCGGGTTACTATGCCAAATCTTTTTCCAAGGCTTTCTATGGCCTGCTTATTTTCTTCATATTGCATATCCAGTTCGGCTATTTTCTTTTGGGCAAATATTTTACTGATGTCAAAATTTTCACTGCTTTGTTTATCGGGATCAATTATTATTTTCCGGGTGATCGTAACTTTATTTCCATAACCAAATTGTAAAATAAGTTCCTTTAATTCCAGCGATGCAATACCTGCTGTGGAGAAACTATTACTGACAGCAGCAGGTAATGAGGGATAGTTTTCTTCCACATTATTATTTTGCTGAATGCCGAGAAAACGAAACGGAACCATTATCAACTTCTTTAAAGAAGCCGATAACCCGTCCCGTTGCAAATCAATTACCGCGCCGCCTGATTTTAGTGCCAGGTACTCCAGGTGGCTATAATCTGCACTGGCAGCAGTATTGATGCAATAGACCGGCTTACCATTTAATTGAATATTGTTATTTCCAAATGTCTGCCGTCCATCGCTCATGAATAGAAACTCGTCGCCCTCAAGCTTACTCAATTGCAAAGAACCCAGGTTGGTTCCGCCATCGTATTCAATGCTGTCAATAGCCTGGCTTAACTCCCTCCAGTTTCCATTTTGAAGGCTATATTTTGTTGTACTATAAATTTTATTGCTGAATAATACCAGTGTGAGTGAAGCGTTATTTACTTTTTTAAAATAAGCATCCAGCAGTTCCTTCTCCATTTTTACATTTCGGTTAGCGCCACTTAAAGACGCATCCCAAAGCAGCGTTATATTTCGGGGCAACAACTTTTCCTGCTCATTCTTTTGAAGCCGCGTGTTCACCAGGTAATAATATTTATTTTCATATTCCTGCAATATCAATTCGGTTATATCCAGTGGTTTTGGAATGCTGAAAGAAAGTGACTGGGCAGGAACATAATTTAATTGTTGCATAGCGGCCCTGTAAATATTATTTCGCTTATCAAATTGCAAGTCGTCTGCAAAGGCGGTATCAAAAGCCGGGGATGTAGCACTTTGTATTACTTCTACCTGGAGCGAAAAATCAGCGATGGTATCTTTTAAATTAAGAGGGAGATAATAACGAATCAAATCGCCTTCCACCATGGGTAGTTCTTCTTCATACCCGATGATCACGGTCCTGGAGCTATGTGCATTGATGGGATAAATCCTGGTTCTAAAAGTATTGCCTTCTACTTTCTCCAACAGGCCGGGATCTACGCTTCGTCTTTCGATGGCTTCAAATACCATTGTCCCCTTCCCCCGGTCAACGGGAACAGCTTCCCTCATTTTGCCATTTATGTCAAGCGCATAGCGGCTTACAGCGCAACCTGCCTTCAGTGGAAAATTGAGTGTGCCTTCTAATATTTGATTGGTATTGTTTTTAAAAACCATCTGCCAGGACGTTTTGGCGATGGTACCGCAGACTTTTATTTCGATTTGTAACTTTTGTAAAACAACACCATTATTGCTTTTACCATCAACAGTAAGTTGTGGAATTTGGGCATTGGTAAATTTTACAAACAAAGAAAGCAGGAGGGTGATGACGGAAAGCAGTATTCTCTTTGGCATATAGTAAGGTTTGCCATAAGGATGTACTGGTAGGTTGGATTACATAAATCATAAAAAATATTTATGTCGTTGTTGAGTTAAAGGTTGACAGGTCAATTACCGATGTGCACTTTTCGGCATAACAGTACGGGATATCCTTGTTGAAAATAAAGTTTACATCTTTTTAAAAAGATGTAAACTTTATTTTCAAACGGCACCGCATAAAAAAAGAGCGGGATAGTCCCACTCTAATTTAACAGCTAACATTTAATAAAAAAAGTAATCTGTACAACTGATGTTTTTCTAAATTTATTTCACGCTATTACAAAGTTTAATGAGCCTGAAGTAGGTAGAAATCATTTATCAACTTACTCGCTGCCCGTTTGATTTATACGTAGCAGTTGGCCTGAAAATGCCATTGACATAACTTGCTGTCCAGTTTCCGTTGGCTGTTGTCCACACCACGCCTTGTGCGTTGGGATGATCCTGGTTAAATGACCTTACCACCACATTTGGCACGCCATTGCTATTGTTTACCTGGCCGTTTTTTTGTGGGTTATTTCCGCTACTGCTGTTAACTTTTCTGTCTGCACCTCTGTTTGGTCTATGAGCATACTGGCCATTCTTATAATTTCTATTCTTGTAATATTTTTTATTTTTCTTTTTATGTTTATCCTTATCATGGTGATCCGTGTCGTGGTCATCATCATCATGCTCATATTTTTTTCCATTTTCCACCTTGTTATCTCCGTGGTGTTTTTTCTTTTCCTGGGCATTTACACCTATAGCAAGCGATGCGAAAAATAAAATAAGTAAAGTCTTTTTCATAAAATAGTGTTTGGGTGAATGAAGTTTGTTTTACTACCATAGCCAATAACCCTGCCATTCCTATTCAAACTGTTTTTACGATGTTTTGATTACCGTTTCCTTAACAACTCAATATGACTGTTCTATTTAGCAACGTTGAGCTTCTAAGCAAGTGAAAAACTAATTGGTTACAATAACTTCTTTCAGGCATATCTTTAATTTGCCTGATGTCTTAAAAAATATTTGTAAAACAATTGCAGTTGTTGCCCCCCAAAAAAAAGTGGCCTCCCTGGTGTTAACAGGAGGCCGTTTCTTTAGTCGTTTTACTTTATTTATTAAAAAGAATTAGATACACCAGTATCTGTATTAGCGGCAGTCGCCATAATTCCTTCAGACCGGGATTTTAAACCACCCGGCATTAACTGTTGCAATAAGCTCTCACCCTTTTCACGAATAGTTTTTGCCAACTTGCTTTTATCATCCGCACTCATTCTTGAGTATTTATAGTATGCAAAAGCAGCTAATCCGGCCAATATCAATCCGCCTGATTTTCTATTGTTTAACATGTTCTGTAACATAGATTTTGTTTTTTTAGTTAAAAATGATTGTCTGCTATTTATAATCACAAAATCATACCAGCTTTCCATTTCAAAAAAAATGGGTATTAATTCCACAAAATCCGATTGTTTGATACAGATTCTTTCTTCTTATTACTTAAAATCCCCATTGTGCCAATGATCAATGAAACAGAATGATGATTTTATTCAACGATTTGTTTTCTCACTCATGCTTCTTTGGCTACAACTATCTTACAGAACCAAGCGTTCAGATAACTATTATTTATCAGCGTTTTTGGAAATGCTTTCAACCTGCCTTCCTTTAACAAATTTTTCTGAAGTAAAATCTTCGTCACAATAGATATTACAAAATCAACATTCACCCAAATTATCGGGCAAAAAAAATCCCCTCTGCAAAAGCAGAAGGGACTGTATTTAATTTGTAAATTTTGTATAGGAAATCCGTGATAACTTTTAGTATCCCATTCCACCCATGTCCGGAGCACCACCATGGTTATGTGCTGCTTCTTCCTTAGGCCTGTCGGCAATTACACATTCTGTTGTTAACAACATACCTGCAATTGACGCTGCATTTTCCAATGCAATGCGGGTAACTTTAGTTGGATCGATAACACCAGCTTTAAACATTTTTTCATACACTTCTGTACGAGCGTTAAAACCGAAATCACCTTCACCTTCTTTAATCTTCTGTACCACGATGCTGCCTTCGATACCACTGTTTACCACAATCTGGCGCAATGGTTCTTCGATAGCACGTTTTACAATCTGGATACCGGTTGTTTCATCTTCGTTTACACCCTTTAGTTTTTCCAAACTCTGGATAGCACGAATATAAGCAACACCGCCACCTGGTACAATACCTTCTTCAACTGCTGCCCTTGTAGCATGTAACGCATCATCCACACGGTCTTTCTTCTCTTTCATTTCTACTTCTGTAGCAGCACCAACGTACAATACAGCAACACCGCCGCTTAACTTGGCCAAACGCTCCTGTAATTTTTCTTTATCATAGTCAGAAGTAGTTACTTCTACCTGTGCTTTAATTTGATTCACCCTTGCAACGATATCAGATTTTTTACCTTTACCGCCTACGATAGTAGTATTGTCTTTATCAATTACAATTGAACTTGCAGAACCCAGGTAAGTAAGGTCAGCATTGTCTAATTTGTAGCCCTGCTCTTCGCTGATAACGATACCTGCTGTAAGGATAGCGATATCCTGCAACATTTCTTTTCTACGGTCACCAAAGCCCGGTGCTTTTACAGCAGCCACTTTAATAGTGCCACGTAATTTATTTACTACCAAAGTAGCCAATGCTTCACCATCCAGGTCTTCAGCAATGATTACCAGGGGACGGCCACTTTGAGCAACTTTCTCCAGGATATGAAGAATGTCCTTCATTGCAGAAATCTTTTTGTCGTAGATCAGGATGAATGGATTATCCAGTTCAGCCTGCATTTTTTCGCTGTTGGTAACAAAGTACGGAGAGATATATCCCCTGTCGAACTGCATACCTTCTACCACTTCAACAGTTGTATCAGTACCTTTTGCTTCTTCAACAGTAATAACACCTTCCTTACCAACTTTTGCCATTGCCTCAGCAATTAATTTTCCGATAGCCGGATCGTTGTTGGCAGAAATAGAAGCTACCTGCTCAATTTGCTTTCCGCTGTTGCCTACTGCCAACGACTGGCTTTGTAAATGAGCAACTACGGCAGTAACTGCTTTATCGATACCACGTTTCAAATCCATTGGATTTGCACCGGCGGCAACGTTCTTTAAACCTTCTGCAATAATTGACTGGGCTAAAACTGTAGCAGTAGTTGTACCATCACCTGCAATGTCTGCAGTTTTAGAAGCAACTTCTTTAACCATTTGAGCACCCATATTTTCAATAGGATCATCCAGCTCAATTTCTTTGGCTACCGTTACACCATCTTTGGTAACCTGTGGCGCACCAAATTTCTTTTCAATAACTACGTTACGACCTTTTGGTCCAAGTGTTACTTTTACGGCATTTGCCAATGTATCAACGCCCTTCTTCATCTTGTTGCGGGCCTCAATATCAAAATATATCATTTTTGCCATTGTGTTGGAGTTTTTTGTTTGTTATTAATGTAATAGGTATACGCTACCAGCATAAAGCTGTTAGCAGGGAAGCGGTTGAAATAAATTTCAAAAGCGTAGGTTTAAGCAATCTTAACTGCCATTCATTTTTACTGTTTGCATGCCTTGCAGCCAAAATAAATGCTATTAGTTGAAAAACTATACAATTGCAAGAATATCGCTCTCCCTCATGATCAGGTATTCCAACCCTTCGATTGTGATTTCTGTACCAGCGTATTTACCATATAAAACGGTATCACCGGTTTTCACGGTTACGGGTTCATCTTTTTTACCAGGACCTGCGGCAAGTACAGTACCACGTTGTGGTTTTTCTTTTGCAGTATCCGGAATAATGATGCCGCCCGCAGTTTTCTCTTCTGCAGCAGCCGGTTGAACAATCACCCGGTCGTGTAAGGGGGTAATGTTTAGCTTCTTAGCCATAATTGTATTGATTTTTGATTAATGGAATGTATAACCCAGGCATATTTGCCGGGCAGCAAATGTATGCCAATTTCATACCAAACCGGTATTAAAAGAATTGTTGTCATGGTTTGTCCTTGAAAAAATGACATATCAGGATATTAATGAAAATTAGTCAGACGATGCCCAATGTTGCATCATTGTTTTGTCAGTAGCTATCGGTTCCGGAAATCGGTATGCTGACAGTAACTATTATGCAAAAGATAATTCGAATAGCACTGGCCGGATAAACACAGCATTGGAAATTGTTAACTGCGGAATGGCTGAATTGAATTATTGCGGAATTTTGAAAGGCGGCTAAAATGTTTACCTTCGCGATTCAAAAGTTCTTTCCCAAATGATCAGTAGAAGAAATATCCGGGTTAAAGTAATGCAAAGCCTGTATACATTAGATAGTGTAGGCAGCGAGTTAAAACCTGGCCAGGCTGTTAGTTTATTAAAAAAACAGATTGACCAGAGCCGCCAGTTATTTATTTACCTTGTTTACTTTATCAGTGAAGTAGCACGGTATGCCGAAAAAGATGCACTCAAAAAGGCTTCCAAGCATCTTCCCACACATAATGACCTCAACATCAATACGAAAATTGTGGGCAATGAATTGCTTTGGAAAATACTGGAAGACACAGGTTACAAAACTTCCGTTGCAGAATTGAAACCCCACCACCTGGCAGATGAGGAATTATTAAGAAAAACCTACCTGGCACTGATTGAATCGGAGGAATACAAGGACTACATCGGGGTACAGGGCAGGGATAAAAAAAATGAAAAAGATATCCTGCAATTTATATTTACCGACCTGATGTTGCCCAACGATAATTTCATTAGTCATGTGGAGGAGCATTTCATTAATTGGGATGATGATGCGGAAATGATGAATGTATTGATCCAGAATTTTTTGCAAAAGCCCAACAGCTTTGACTATAATGAAATGGTGAGTAAGGAAAAATGGGATTTTGCAAAGAGTCTTTTGGAAACCACCATCGACAAAAAGGAAGTGAGTATGGAACTGCTAAAACCCAAATTGAAAAACTGGGATGCAGAGCGCATTGCGGCGCTTGACCTGATCATTATCCAGATGGGTATCAGTGAGTTCCTTTTTTTTGAAACAATCCCCACCAAGGTTACCATTAATGAATATATAGACCTGGCCAAAGATTACAGCACGCCGCAAAGTGGACAATTCATCAATGGCATCCTGGATAATATACACAAGGAACTGACAGCGGAAGGAAAAATTCATAAGAAAAGCTTCAAGAATAGCACCTTGTAGTGCAGCCCGGTATGAGCATAGAACAAGGTTCAAAATAAATGTCTCAGCAAAAAACAGGAACATCCAATTTATTCAAATACTGTGGGTGGTTAAAAGAACTAACTGCTTATTCTATAACTTTGATAAAAAATACACCAGGTGAAAAAATACATGTTGGGTTTAATGGTAATGGCTTTATTTGCGGCATGCAATGTTCGCAGAAATGATAAAGTGGTAGATGATGTAGTGAAGCAAACGGCAGATGCAATGATGGATACTACTTCAGTACAGTTAATTGACAGCGTATATAATTTTGGTAAAGTAGCAGAGGGAGAAAAAGTAACTTTTAATTTTCGTTTTAAGAATGTAGGGGCTAAACCTTTAGTAATTACCAGCACCTCTGCCAGTTGCGGATGTACCGTTCCCGAAAAACCTGAAAGGCCCATACTACCAGGCGAAACCGGGTTTATAAAGGTAGTTTTTAACAGCCAGGGAAAAGTTGGTCACAATGAAAAAAACATAACGGTGATGGCCAATACCAATCCTGCCTTTCCCGGACTGCTATTGACAGGTGACGTAACGGAAGCAAAATAAAAACACATTTTTTTTAATAATTAATAAACAACACAATGCAATTTCAAGGAATTTTATTAAACATGGGACAGGGTGCCCAGGGAGGCAGCAGCAGCTTTTCTTTAATTTTTATGGGTGCAATGATATTAGTATTCTGGCTATTTATGATTCGCCCCCAGGCTAAAAAAGCAAAGCAACAGAAAACCTTTATCACCGATCTGAAAAAAGGCGATAAAGTGGTTACCATTGCCGGTATTCATGGCACCATCAATAAAGTAAACGAAGATGGTACACTGAGCCTGGAAGTTAGTCCGGGTAGTTACCTGAAAATTGAAAAAAGTACGGTTAGTATGGAAATGTCTGCCACGCTGAATAAGCCGGCAGAGGTAAAGGCATAAAGAGACGCCCCCGGCCCCTAAAGGGGGGTAAGGCAGACTTATGCTGATTTTCATCACACTAACAATTACAATATTTTAATTACTAATTTTATAACCGGTCGTTTAAAAACGCCGGTTTTTTTATGACTGTATTTTTATATTTTTTTGCACTCGCTTTTCAGGTTCACAATTAAAAAGAACGACAATTCTAAAAGCTCAAAATCCTATCATTCGTTAATCACTTAAATACTGGACATGATAATAAAAGTGGGCATCACAGGCGGTATCGGCAGCGGTAAAAGCACGGTAGCAAAAGTTTTTGAGGTGCTTGGCATACCCGTGTACTATGCTGATGATGCAGCCAAACGACTGATGAATGAAGACGAATTGCTTAAAACGGAACTGCAGCATTTATTTGGAAAAGAAACTTATATCGATGGACGGCTCAACAGGAAATACCTTGCCGACCTGGTTTTTAATGATGAAGAAAAACTATCCTTGCTCAATTCAATTGTACATCCTGCCACATTGCGTGATTCGGATGAATGGATGATGCAACAATACACGCCCTATGCGATTAAGGAAGCTGCCCTGATTTTTGAAAGTGGTGCACAGGAGCACCTTGACTATGTGATTGGTGTATCTGCTCCCCTGCCCGTGCGCCTTCAACGGGTAATGAAAAGAGATCATGTAACAAGGGAGGAGGTAAAAGCGAGGATGGAAAAACAAATGGACGAAAGTATCAAAATGCGATTATGCGATTATGTAATTACCAATGATGAACAGGAGCTGGTGATACCGCAGGTGATAAAAATACATCAGGAGCTTTTGTCTTACAGTCAGACTGGGACGGCCGAACTGTAAGACATCCGTTCTGAAGTTCCCCGCCTGACCGATTAGTTTTTCTCATACACCAATTCCCCGTTTACAAAAGTTTTTAACACCTGCGTTTGCAATATTTTTCCGGCATCTGTTTTCATCAGGTCGTTATCAAGTATTATAAAATCTGCAAACTTCCCTTTTTCAAGGCTCCCCTTTTCCTGCTCTTCAAAATTGGCTTTGGCGGCCCAGATTGTCATCCCTTTCAGTGTTTCCTTCCTGGTTAATGCATTCTCCATTTGATAGCCTGCGGCAGGCCAGCCTTTATCATCCTTGCGAATACACCCGGCGTAGAATGTTTTGAAAGGGCTGATGTCTTCTACCGGAAAATCGGTACCCAACGGAAGCCAGCTATTTTGTGCAAGTAATTGTTTATAGGCATACGCTCCCTTTACCCTGTCTTTTCCCAAACGATTACCGGCCCAGTACATATCCGAAGTGGCATGTGTTGGCTGTACAGATGGAATGATACTGTTTTTCCCAAACAAGGAAAAGTCATTTTTATTTACTACCTGTGCATGTTCTATACGCCAGCGAAGATCATTTTTTCCTTTCAGGTATTTGGCATATACATTCAGCATTACCCGGTTGCCGGAATCACCTATTGCATGGGTACACATCTGGAAACCATGTTTATAAATTTTGGCTGCAATTTCATCGAAGTGTTCCTTCTTGCTTACTAAAAAGCCATGACTCCCAGGCCGGTCTGCATAGGGCTCCAGTAAACAGGCGCCCCTTGATCCCAGTGCCCCGTCTACATACACTTTAAAAGAGCGCACATTCAACCGATCTGTTTTTATCATTCCTCTTTTAAAGATTGCATCGTAGTTGTTGCTGTTGTCACTCAACATTACATACAAACGCATTTTAAGCTCCCCGCTTTTTTGCAGAGCTTCCATCATTTTTACATCATCATACTGCACCCCACAATCATCAATGGTGGTAAGGCCTACCGCAAAACAATTGACCTGTGCATTGAGCAGCGCCGCTTTCTTTTGAGATGCGGATGGCGCCGGGATTCTGGAGCTTACCAATCCGATGGCATTGTCAATCAATACGCCCGTTAATTTGCCGTCCTTTGTTTCCACCTCACCACCCGGAATTTTTAAGCCGGGCTTAATTCCTGTAATGGCCTTTTCATTGGCAATGGCAGCATGTCCGTCTACCCTTGATAGAAAAACGGGGCGGTCCGGGAAAAGTATATCGAGTTGCTCTTTATTCGGAAATTCTTTTACTATCCAGTCATTCTGATCCCAGCCTCTGCCTGTTAACCAACCATCCGGGTGCAATACCGAATAGTCCTTTAACCTGTTAAGAATCTCTTGCCAACTTTTTGTTCCGGTAAGATCTACCGTTTGCAAGCCAAGCCCATAACCCAGGAAATGTGCATGTGCATCAATGAAGCCGGGATATATCGGTTTGCCTTTAGCATCCAGTTGCGTTGCTGAAGAATATTGATTTTTTATTTGGGTGTTTTTTCCGGTTGCAACGATTTTCCCATCTTTAATGGCCATTGCCTCCTGCACCGTAAACTTTTCATCAACAGTATAAATGTTGGCATTGTACACCAGCAGATCAACAGGTATTTTCTGTGCGTGTGTGTGGCTGGTGATTAAGATAAAAAGAGATAGAAATAATTTATTCATGAGTGCTTTTTAGTTGTGATAATTTAGAATTTATTTTATTTAATGGTTACATCGTGGGTTTTTAAACGGTTACGCTTTTTCCATTTAGATTCATTTTTTATACCGGCTTTACAGTACCATTACATTGCAATCGCCTGTTGATTGCCGATGATTCTCATCGTGCACAAATATTCAAAATCATTCATAATTATTCATAATCATTTACAATAATTCAAAATATTCACATTCATTCACATTAACATAAGGCTTCGACCTATGCTATGATATGGCGCCCTTTCAGGGCTAAAAAATTTTTGGCCTGATGTGAAATTTGTTATTAAAATTTTTACGTTGTTTAAGAATGACCCATACAATATAGGTTATGTTAAATGGATAATTATTAATGGTCAATTATAAATGCTTAATTGATTTAAACATACCAATAAACCTAATACATTTTGGCCATTGAAACTATTTTTACCTAAATTTCCTGGAACGCTTTCAAGTGTTGCACTGGTTTGTCTATGCCTTTGATAGCAATGGGAACAGTCATTTAAATAGTTGGTAGTTGGGTTACAATTTCATATTGAAACAATAGCTCCACTATCTAATTTTATTTTGGCCGGACTAAAAAGACTGTTACGCTTTTACTCCTTAATTAATGCGGAAAGAGGTTCATTTCTTTTTGATAATTATTTATTTTCAAAAAGCGAATTGCACATTTATTCTTTGTAATGGATGGTGTCATCATTCCTATTTAGCCATGTTTATTGAAGTAGTGAAACAGGCGTATTACTTTTTACCAGCAGCCATAATGCTGATTGCATAACCACCGCCAGGGGCAGAAAATTGTAATAGTTTCGACTGGCTGTTTACAATTAATTTACGGACAGTATAAGCCTGGGGATTGGTTTTATAATGCGCATCTTTTGCATCCGCATAAATGGTGGCAAAATACTTTTTACCAGGTTCTAAAAAATCCAATGTGATGGCAGATGTTCTTGACTGTTCTCCGTTTACATTACCTAAAAACCAATTGTTTGTTCCTTTTGCTTTGCGTGCAACAGTTATATATTCACCAGGTTCCGCCTCCAGGTATTTACTCTGATCCCAATCTACTGCAACATCTTTGATAAACCGGAATGCATCCGGGTACCTGTTGTAATTTTCGGGAAGATCGGCAGCCATTTGAAGCGGGCTGTACATCGTTACATACAAGGCGAGCTGGTTGGCAATAGTGCTGTTTACATGACTGTTATTGGCTGGATTGATCTTACTGATGTCCATTTCAAAAATGCCGGGTGTATAATCCATTGGGCCACCGATTAACCGGGTAAAAGGCAGCACCGTTACATGATTGGCTTTTGATCCACCAAAAGCCTGGTATTCTGTTCCCCTTGCCGCTTCATTACCAATCAGGTTTGGATAGGTACGGGCAATCCCTGTTGGCCTCACTGCCTCATGAGCATTTACCATTATCTTATATGCGGCCGCTTTTTCAATAGCATACTGGTAATGGTTAATGATCCATTGGCTGTAATGATTTTCGCCCCTTGGGAGTATGGGGCCAACATAGCCGCTCTTCACTGCATCGTACCCATTTGCTTTCATAAATTTATACGCGGTATCCAAATGACGTTCATAATTGCGCACAGAGCCGGAGCTTTCATGATGCATCATCATTTTAATTCCTTTGGATTTTGCATAGTTTCTCAACTCCCTTACATGAAAATCGGGATAAGGCGTTACAAAATCGAAGACATAATCTTTTGAATGTCCGAACCAATCTTCCCAGCCTACATTCCATCCTTCTACCAATACCGCATCAAAACCATTTTTCGCTGCAAAGTCGATGTATTTTTTTACGTTGGCTGTTGTAGCCCCATGGGTACCATTTGGCTTTACTGTTGAAAAATCGGTTACTCCCAACTGAACTGCCGGCAAGTCATTGGTATATGACCATGAACTTTTACCGGTGATCATCTCCCACCAAACCCCTATATATTTCACTGGCTTAATCCAGGACGTTTCGGGTATTTTACACGGTTCATTTAGATTGTAAGTCATTTTGGAAGCCAATATATCCCGGGCATCATCACTAACGATCACTGTGCGCCATGGTGACACGGAAGGCGATTGGATATACCCCTTATCGCCTGTTGCATCGGGTGTTAACCAGGATTCAAAAATCATATTTTTATCATCCAGGTTTAAATGCATGCAGGCGTAATTAATGAGCGCCGCTTCATGCAAATTTATATACAGGCCGTCATCAGTCTTCATCATCAGCGAGGTTTGCACACCTGTGGGTGAGAAAGATGTTTGGGAAAGATTTTCGGTTCTTGATTTGGTCGTCAATCCACGGATTTCGGATAAGCGGGATTTTGTATAATCATATTCCTGCGTATCATAATCGCCCGGTATCCAAAAGGCCGTATGGTCGCCTGCCATTGCAAACTGTGTTCTTTCTTCTTTTATAACAAAGTATACCAGGTTTTTTTGTGTAGGAAATTCGTATCGGAATCCAAGCCCATCATCAAACAAACGAAAACGGATAATTAATTGGCGGTTGGTTTCTTTTTGATTGAGTGTTACCGCCATTTCATTGTAGTGATTGCGTATTGTTTTTACTTCACCCCAAACAGGTTTCCAGTTTTCATCAAAAACGGTAGTTTTAATGTCACCAACTGTAAAATCATTCAGTAAAGATTTTTTATCATTTTTTAGTTCAAGCCCAAGTTTACTCGCTTTAATTACAGCCTGGCTTTTGTAAAGCAGGCTATAGCCGGGAGTGCCATCAGTCTGCAAGCTGAAAATCAATTCAAGTTTTCCATTGGGGGATTTTAGTGCCTGTGCATTGGCAACTCCATTGAGCGCAAGGAAAGTGCAGATTATCAGGATATATTTCATAGTCTATGCAATTTTTGTGTTTAAATTTTATTTGTTTAACAGGTGCCAATTAACCTGATCCAAAGTTATCTTTAAAATAACTATTGTAAATCATCTTCGGTTTCTATGACAACGAATCTGGCTTCATTCAAAATTCATTTCTGAACAAAAGTGAAGTACTCCATGCATTGTCGGCTTTCTCTTTTAGGGGCTCAAATTTAAGCGTAATCTACCGCTTCAATTCGCCCAACTTTTTATAATGCGGTACTTATTTTATACAATCCACGTTGTCCGGCCCTTTGGCAGTTCACCATTTCCTCTACCATTACACGATCTTCGAAGGGTTTTAAATCCAATACGTTCATTCCTTTTTCACGAGTTATAATTTTTGCCGGGAAGTTTAACGATGGTAATCCAGAAGTCTTCAATACCAGCAATTACCTTAAAAAATGCTTGCACTTCAACAGGCTTTGTGATAAAACAGTTGGCATGGTTTCCATACGACCTGAAAACGTCGTCGTCGGAAGATGAAGTGGTTAGCATAATCACGGGAATGCGTTTCAGCTTTTCATTTGTTTTGATGTGTTGCAACACTTCATGACCATTTTTTTTAGGCAGGTTTACATCCAGCAATATCAGGTCAGGTAACGCGGCATTTTCAAAAGGGGCTTTATTTTCAAGAAAAGTAATCGCTTCCAGTCCATCCCTGGCTACAGTTATTTTATTTGCAATTTTCGCCTCCTCCAACGCTTCGAATGTTAGAAAGATATCGCCTTCATTGTCTTCAACTAATAAAATATGTATCTGTTTCATAGGTACGATTTTTAGCTTATTGAGTTAATTGGAACATGGTCAAAAAATGTCGTTTACTTAGTGCATTATTTTTCTTTCAAACATGAAAAGGAATAAAATACAGCCCGAAGAAAGTACAAAATCAAGTGGTTACCAGTAGCCACCATTCTTTATTTCATTAAAGTAAAATAAAAAGTACTTCCTTTTCCTTCCTGGGAGTTTACCCAAATTTTTCCTCCGTGGTATTCAACTACTTTTTTACAAACAGCCAGCCCGATACCCGTACCCTCATAGGCTTCCCTCGTATTCAAACGTGTGAATACTTCAAATATCTTCTCAAACTGACCGGCTTCAATGCCAATACCGTTGTCAGCGAAGCTAAAGAGCCAACTATCATCCTTTTCCTTTACATCTATTTCTACTAACAGACTAACTTCTTTCTTTCTAAACTTTATAGCATTACTTATTAAATTTTGGAAAAGCCGGTTAATATCGTGTTGAAATACGGGCAAAACAGGCAAGGCTTTTTTCACTGTTAGTTGGGTATTGGATTCACGAATCAGCAATGACAAATTCTTTTGCACTTCCGCTAAAATATCATTCAGGTTATTGGGCTCCTTTGCAGAATCTTTACGGCCGACCCTGGAAAGTTCGAGTAAATCCACGATCAATTTATGCATTCGCTTTCCCCCGTCTATAGCGAAGCTGATATAGGTATTGGCCTTTTTATCTAATTGCTCCCCATATTTTAATTGTAACAATTCCATGAAACCCGTGATCATCCGCAGGGGTTCCTGCAGATCGTGTGAGGCAACATAAGTAAATTGCTCAAGGTCGGTATTAATGCTATGGAGTTGTATATTCAATGTATTGATTTCGGCATTTTTTTTCGATAACATGCGTTGCGTATTCACCAACTCATTATTTAGCTGGGTTAATTCATTTAGCATATCTACTTCGTTATTCTCAACTATTTTTTTAAGCGTACCAAAAGATTTGATCGAATGCCGCAATTGATTTTGCTGTTCGTTGTTCATTTGCATAATCTCATCATACATAGCTTCATTGGTTTCACTATAACTGGTGCCCGTAATTAAAATGGTTCCATCGTGTACAAAACCAGAAAATTTAAAAACAGTTGATAAGCCATTTGTTTTCATTTGCAGTTCGCAATCGAGAACAGTCAATTCCAGTAACAATTGTTCCCAAAATCCCAGCGCATGTTGCCTGTCGGACTCAGGAAATAATTCAAAAAAAGAAGCTGGCGAGCCAGAATGAGGAACCAATGATATGTCATCCCGCAATTTGCGCAGGATATTGCCCGCCAGATCGCAAACCAGGTATAAAGCGTTAACAGGTGTGTGCTTTTTCATTCGATTAAACTTTATTTACCGGAGCCACCAGGCTATTGGCCAGTTGAATGGCTTCCTTTGCTGTGGTGGCCGAGCCATCGGCGCCAATACGGCTCCATAGGTCTGGCACCATACTGAAGGGATATCCCCCCACTATTATTTTGATATTTTTAAGTTCACTGTCTTCCCTTATTTTCCGGATAAGGCCTTCTGCCCGGGCTGTATGAAACGGCATGGTAACAGATATCGCCAGTAAATCGGCCTGCTGCTCTTTAACCGCAGTAATAATACCAGCATCCGGCATACTGGCCCCCATATAATAAGTGTCCCATCCGTCTATTTCAAACAGGTCAGATACCATACGTATGCCTAATTCGTGGAGGTCGCCTGATATGGTGCAGGCTACCATCGTTTTCCCTTTTTTGGCTAAATCAAAAATATAGGGATAGAGTGTAGCCATTATTGTTTGGGTGGCTGCAGTGCAGAAATGCTCATGCGCTACAGTAATTTGATTGGTTTGCCATAGTATCCCAATTTCGTATTGTACCACCTGGAAAATATACTCGTAAATATCAGCCACTTTAATCCCTTTTTTGACAAGGTCAACAATTAAAGCCTGCGCCTCTTTTCGCCTGCCACCCATTAACAACTCCATATATTGTTTTGCTTCCTGTAATAGTGGGTTCCCGTGGGTAAAACAGCTTGCTGGTTTATGATTACCCTTGTTTAGTGTATGTATTCCTGCCCGGATATAATCAGCTACTACCCTGTAATCTTCGCCTGTCAATAACTGGCTGCAGGCAATATCCATATATGCCAGGTTATCCAATAAATCCTGCGTGGGTATATTACGGGATTGCAGCATCACCTGCGCCCATTCCAGGTAATTGGTAAAAATGGTTTTGCTTTCTGATCTCACAGCCTGTGCAAGATACGACAGGTGATACTCAGCATCTTCCGTACATTTTTGCCTGCCAGTTGATCCATACTTCTCTTCCAGGTTTGGGTGATGTTGAAAATGAAGATTGGTAATCAATTGTGCGAGTGGTAATATTTGCGTTGTTAGCTTCTTATCGGTTGTAATGTCTTCCATATTAGCGATCATTATGAAGTGATATGGTTAAAAAAAACCAATTTAAAACTATGTGGTACCAGTTTAATCCCCTTGGGTATCCCCTGGTGCGATTCTTTCAGGTGGTTTTTGTGCCAGTTTTTAAAACTTGCTTCATTCTTCCAGTAGGTTTGCAACCAGATGGCGGCAGGGTTGTCCTCCGGGCTCAATACATCCAGCCGGATAAACCCTTCAAATTTTTCCACCATTTTGGGGCGGTTTCTAAAAGCTTCTTTTACCTGCTCCTCCAAACCATTTGCTACTTCAAACGAACTGATGGCTACAAACATATTCTTAATTTTTATGGATGGTAAAATAAAATGTACTCCCCTTCCCTTCCCTTCCCTTTCCTTCTGCTAATTTCACCTATATTTTTCCTCCTTTGCTTTCGATGATTTTTTTGGTAATCGCCAGAATTATGCCGATACCACTATATTCCTCCTTACTATGCAGTCGTTGAAAGGTAGTGAATATTTTATTAAAGAATTGCCTAACAATTCAAATCCGGGTTATCGGATTTGAATTGTTAATTTTTTATCCCGATCTATCGCATACCTAAATTTCGGCAATGCAAAACGTTAGCTGCAATACAATCCCGGCATTGTTTTACAAATCCTGCGAAGAAAAATATTGCAAATCATTCACTAAGATATTATCTTAGTATTATTATTTACATTTATATAAAAAAACACTATGCTGAATAATTTACAGATGGTTTCAAAGTTTGGAGACCCAGGCAATCCGGATAACTTTACAGTAATTACAGTTCCTTACCCAATGCGAATTGCATGGAATCCCACCAAGATAACTTCCCGCATTCAATGTCATAAATTGGCGGCAAATGCTTTTTTAAATGTATTTAATGAACTGCCTGCAGTGTATACTATTGACGAGATACGTAAACTCGGCATCGATTTTTTTGGCGGCTGTGTTAACTTTCGTCCAATGAGAGGAACGGAGAAAAAATATGAAGCGGCGCTTAAAGCAAAAAACCCAAAACTCGCCGCTACATTTTTAAGCAAGCATAGCTGGGGAACGGCTATCGACCTTGACCCTTCCCGTAATACGTTAAAAGAAACAAGTAAAACAGCCCGTTTCGCCAGACCAGAGTACTCAAAAATGATAGACATATTTTATAAAAACGGGTTTATTGGTTTAGGAAGGGAAGAAAACAGGGATTGGATGCACTTTGAATTAAAATAAAAAGAAGAGTAAAAGAACTTAAGTGTTCTTGCGATTAGTTGGTGTTGTGTTAATACAGCGGCGCTACTTCTATGACAATACATACAAAACATTTACTAAAAGACCTGGTGTAAATTATTCTAAAGTTACCCTGAATAACCGGAGCATATTAAGGGTTGATCCTACCGGAGGTTCAAATAGTGTAGCCTGTCACCAGGGTCTGCCGGATAAATGACTACCTATGCGACCGCAACCAGGTACAAATACTAAGTTGGGCATAAATAGTAGCACCGGCAAGCGGAACCTTATACGTTTTGTAGCACAGTAAGTTCAAACACATTTGGCGGCGGTTCACCCACCTAAGATAACGACATTACCTGCGTAGATGGAAATGGCACCCCGGCAAAGTTTATAGCTGTTCATCTTGCCCGGCTTAAGATAGCAGCTTCCCTTACGGATAATTATTGGTTCAATCAGGCTGGCTGGTTTCATTTGCCTTATTTCCAATTGCAACAACCCATTTACTACCGGGCGTTGCGTGCGTAAATAATTTAGGAAAATAAATACCGAATAGATAATTTAGCGGGCTTAGAATATTATAAACGCTTTTACCCTTTAACCACCCGTACTTTATGCGACTTTTTTTACTAGCTATCTCCTGCCAGTCATTCACCGTTCCCACGCCCAAAACAAAAAAGTAACTATTAAAATGGGATCTGAATATGCCATCCCAAAAGGTGCAAAGGACCTTGCCTTTTTTGTAAACAACGAGGACGGCATTGTTTACCTTGCACTAAAAAAAGAGCAAATAAGTTTTGTTCGCCTCGATGCTAAGTCACTGACTCCGTCTGCTGAAAACACGATTGCTGTTGAGGAGTCTTCCAAACATTTCGTTAGCGAAACGGCCATCGCCTTAAATAAAAACTACTATTGGTTGCATAGTGATTGGGACAACGAAAGTGAGATGGAATACCTGTATTACGACAAACTGGATGTGCAGAGTGGAAAAATGTCCATGACTAATAAAAAGATACTGGAAACCACAAAAATTGCCGATGATAACCCTAAAGTATATGGTTTCGCCAGGCATATTGCAAGCGACAAGTATGCCTTTTACTTTGATAAAGCGAAAAAGAAATTACTGGTCACCTACCGGCTAAACCCGCTGACTAAAAAACCGAAAAATAATTATGATAAAATTGGGTTGGCTGTTTTTGATGAACAAATGAATAAGCTTTGGGGTGGCGAATATACGATGCTCCATACGGAAGCGGTGATGGAAAAAGTTGATTTTGCTGTTGATTCGTTAGGTAATGCCTACCTGCTGGCCAAAGTTTATAACAATGATTCAAAAAATGGTGTAGACAAAGCCACCGGTGATCCAGCTTACCACTATGAAGTTTTAAAATTTACAAAAAACAATAAACAATTTATCACCGGTTTATTAAGCCAGGGGGATCAATATATTAAGCGGCCAACGCTGGTGGAAAACAACCTTCATGAAATGATTTTTGCAGGTAACTATTCCAAAAAAGCAAAAGGCTATGGAACGGATGGCATCTACCTGGCAGTGTTAAATCAACAAAATAAAATAGTGCCTTATAGAAAAGGAAACTATGAATTTCCGTTAGAAGAACTGAAAAAATTTGAAACAACAAAATCGCTGCAGAAACAGGAGAAAGCCAGGAATATTGGGCTGGATAAATTTGACATCAGGGATATTGTAATAGAAAGCGATGGAGGAATATTTATTACTTGTGAAGAATTCTACATTTTGTCTAGTCAAAGAACAAGCAATGCCACAGGTAACTTGATAATTTCGGAAGATCATTATTATGAAAATATACTCGCACTAAAAATTACTACTTCGGGAAATATGGCCTGGTTAAGGAAATTACCAAAAAGACAAGTAGGCTATCCAGGACGGAGCATGATGAGTTTTGCCTTGTTTACGGCTAACTCCGGCTATTATTTCCTGTACCTTGATAATATTCATAACCTAAACCTACCTGAAAACGAATTACCTAAATATCATATTGATGGCGCAGGAGGACAATTGATGGTATATGGCCTTGACCACGCAGGTAAGGTTACTAAAGATTTATTGTTTGATACCCGGGAGGAAGATCTCAGGGTTTTTCCAGCAGAGTTTGAACGATTGAATGACAATCAGTATATTGGACGTACCCGTGTTAAAGGTAGTATTAAGTATAAACTATTAATGTTAACTGTACAATAACCAAAACAACATTTTTTGCTTTTAAAGAACGGTTAATAAAATCATTATTTTACATTTACCCGCAGCAAAAAACTGCCTTACAGTGTAACGGTAGCACCTCAAATAACCGTTCTTCCTGCGGGAAGGTTTCATTTTCCTTATTGAAAATGTATTAATTATTAATGCATTTATTAACGCAGCAAAACAAATGTTTCCTTCAGTCTAACCTGTTTACCCTTTAATATTCCGGTGATATTATACACATATCCCCCGGCAGGTAAAGGTTGCCCTGAAGATGTTCCATCCCATCCTTTTGATATATCCTTTGTAATAAAAATCCTGTTGCCCCACCGGTCGTAAATTGAAAATTCGCCTAACGTAAATCTCGTGCCCGCAGGTATGCGGTACAAATCATTGAGCCCGTCACTGTTAGGTGTAAACGATGTAGGCATTAATAGCGGAATTAATATTTCAATTTTGAGGGATGCCATACTGGTGCAGCCTTCGTGGCTTGTTACCTTGATTGAAAAACTGGTGGTATTATTGAGGGGTATTGTTTCCGGATGAAATGAATTACTGTTTGTAAGATAACCAATGGGAGTCCAGTTATACGATACATTCGGATTATCAACTAAAGCAGTTAACGTGGTCTTTGTTCCTGCTGTAACAAATGAATCAGCAGCCTTTATAGATACAATGGGCATGGCATATACAATCATTGTTATAGAATTGGAATTCGTAATAGAAGGGCATGCTGCATCAGGCGCCAACAGCACGCAGGAAACCTGGTCAGCTGCTTCCAGGTGGGAGGTTGAATAACCAGGGCTATTGCCGCCGGTAATATTTCCGTTCAACCGCCATTGATAACTCAATCCATTGCCTGCATTTTGTGCAACTGACTTAAAATTTACCTGGGTACCCTGGCAGATATTATTTGCACTTGCAGTAATACCGATGGAAGGAGGAATGGCATTTACCACTTTCATTACAACTATGTTAGACAGGGCATTGTTACTGCGGGCACAAGCTAATGCAGGATCAAGCATTATCGTGCAGCTTACTATATCGCCATTTTGAAATGAACTACTGCGCAAAACAGGGTTATTTGTCCCTGTATTTATCCCATTTAGTTTCCACTGATATGCAGGGACTTTACCAGCCCCGGTAGCCACCGCATTGAACACCACTTCTTCTCCAAGACAGATACTGGTATCACTGGCAATAATAGTTACAGCAGGATCAACGGAAGGATGAGCAGTTATTGGGATGACATTTGAAGTTGCAAAAGCTTCGGTTATGCATTTATCACTGCTGATAAGTAAACAACTTATTTTATCGCCGTTTAAAATGTTATCAGCGATGAACACACTATCATGATAACCATTTTTTTTACCGTTCACTAACCAGTCATACACGGGGTACATTCCGCCATCCAGGGGAGTAGCTTTGAACACCACGGTAGCGGGTGTGCAAATATTTGTTGCACTTGCAGCTATAGTAACTCCAGGTGTAGCATAGGCTTTTTTCTTAATCAGAATTGCGTTACTGAAAACCTTTACAATGCCGCAATTGGTGTAGGATGTAAACTCGGCAGTAACTATGTCACCGTCTTTTAGCGTCTCGGTAAGTACGCCATTTATAGACCCTGTATATTTTCCATTTATTTTATGGTCGGCAAAAAAATTACCCAGTATATATGGAACATAGGTTCGGGTTTCAAACTTTACAGTTGTCCCTTCACAAACCTCAATGATGGAGGGTGGAATTGGGTTTAAAGCAGTTTCAGGTGTATATAGCGCTACCGAAGGACCCCTGTTTACAGCGACCGGAATACTTACTTTACGAATACAATTGTTGCCCCTGTCGGCGATGTAAAGGTTACCCAATGCATCCTGCCTTACAAAACCCGGTTGATTCAATTTTACACATGGGTAAAATGCGAGGTATTTATCTCCGCCAAAACCCGGGCTACCGTTTCCGGCCAAAAGATAAATAATGCCAGTAAACTTATCGATTGTACGAATCCTGTTATTGCCCATATCAGCTACCACCACATTACCATTTTGTTCCATCAAAACGCCATGAGGGTAATTGAGTGAAGTAGTAATTGCCAATACTCCATCTTCCAAAAAACCTGCAGCACCATTGCCTGCAATTGTACAAATATTTCCATCAATATCTATGTATCGGATCCGGTGATTGAAACAATCGGCAACAAATATCTCGGCTGCAGAAGTAACGTGTAAACCAGCAGGATGATTAAAGCTGGCGTTGGTAGCAGCTCCGCCATCTCCTGCAAAACCCCTGGATCCTGTGCCTGCTATTGTAGAAAGGATACCAGTAGCCATGTTTACCTTTCCTATTCTACCCTGGCTTCCCATGGAAAAGAATATTTCATTTGCAGGTAATATCAAACTGGTTGGCCGGATGGCTATACCGGTTATATCTTTTAAACCGGCATTGAATGCAGGGACTGTTTGACCATTATAATTATGAATACCATTGCCTGCGATAGTAGAAATTATACCGGTAACTGCGTCAACTTTTCTGATCCTGAAATTTAAACTATCAACAAAATATATATTGGCCACTTCATCCACGCAAATATCACCGGGGTGGTTTATTTGTGCATTTACAGCAATGCCATCATCCCCGGAAAAACCAGCGATACCGGTACCGGCAATAGTAGTAATGATACCCGTGGCCATTGCGCATTTACGGATGCGATTATTATACATATCGGCTATATAAATATTTCCAGCAGCATCGGCAGCAACACTAAAAGGATGGTTGAGCCTGGCATTGATGGAGAATCCCCCGTCGCCGGAAAAGCCAGCATTGGCGGCTGTACCCGCAGTGGTTGATATGATCTGTGCGTCACCTGAGTATCCTAAAAAAAGTGAGACCACAATTTGGAACAGAAATATTTTATGGCAAACGCACATCTTTTTAAAAAATACAAGGGTAGCCTTTATATGTTGTTTTGCTAATTATCTTTAGCAAGAAGTTCAAGCACCTAAAAGAAAGCTAAGTTAATCCTAATAATAAGTTCAAAAATCATTATGACATAAATTTGTTTAGCTTTTCCGCAATCTACTTAGCAAACAAAAACTTAAAAGAAAACAGGTTTTTGATACCCATTATTATTCCCTTTGCGATAGCACACTTGGTTTCTGATTTACCATAACTTAGTTATCGGGTGTTCACTGATAGCATTTTCATAGCACCTGTTGGCTTTTTTGCTGTTTGCTTTTACAAGGCTACATCCACCTCAAATTTCCTCCAATCATTACAAAATAAAAGGGAGCCATTTTTTGATAAATGAAAGCAGCACCTATTTATATGTTAATTTAAAAACAGCAAATCAATCAGCCGGCATACCTTCTCATCTCCTGTCCTTTACAACCCGGTTCAATGGTTAATATTTTACCGGCAAGTGGCTGCGTTTTCTTTTCCATGGCAGTCAACACATGATGTGAGCTCGTAATAAACAGGGTGGTGAGCCCTTCCCCCCAAAACAACAACTGGTAGGATGGGTAACCGGCAATTCAATTTTGCTGCATCTATTACCACGGTTATCAAATTGAAGTAGCATACCGCCCCCCACATGGCGATCCATAAATTTCCTGCAGCATCAACACAAACCATCCGGGAACTCCAATATTCTTTTTTTCTAATTTTCCGCTGGCCGGATCACCCGAATAAAAATCCCCGGCAAACAAATCAACCCAATACAAACGGTTGGTGGCAACATCCCAAACAGGGCCTTCTCCATGCTCATTACGTAAATCAAAAACGGTTTCAATTGTTATTATCCATCTTTTAAATTACAATATATTTTTTCCACCATTGCACTTTTTAGGGTCAATTACATTCCTCGTAATTCTTCCAAACCTATTAACCTGCCAATGGCAGAATTGTAAGGCTAAGCATTTTTTATGCGGTCATCCAGCATTAGTGCCCATGACCGGGCCGCATGGGTATAAATGCAATACCTTCTTTTGTGCCAGCTCTCCTTTGCACCATCCGCACCCACGAACACTCTCCGATCTGTGCCACCTTTATATTGAGTTCTTCCATGCGCCTGATGCCTTTATCAATAGCTTGCAAATACTATACTTTGGGGTAATGGGAAGCACCACAATAAAAAATTTCTTCAACAATAAATTGAACAGATTGAGATGTAGCATTCACTAATAAATTCGCAGTTGCAACAATCCTTACTTGCTTTATATTGATAATTTTTCTGTACGAAGTTCAACCGCTTACCATTTGAAAAATTATTTTATCTTTTTCATTAAATCATCCATCGCCAAACAGGCCATCATTACACAGAAAGTGCCATGCGAATCATTGTTAACCATTGGCTGATTTTCGTAATAGGTTTCATCTTCGCTCGTCATGCTGCCAACAATAATACCTTCTATGCTACCATCATTTTTTATGCGACTGCTAACGGCCTTCCACCCATTAATTGCCGAGGCTAAATAACGCTTTTTATCAAGCCATCCATTGGTAATGCCCCGTGCAATGCACTGGGTAAAAATGGCGGTGCCGGAAGTTTCCAAACGGGTAGTTGGCATATTGATGATATTATGCCAAAAGCCGGTACTGTCCTGATATTTTAGCAATGATTCTACCTGCTTTCGGTAAATCTCCATTACCTGTTTTCTTAATGGATGCTTTGCCGGCAAATCCTGCAACACTTCCGTTGCGGCCCACAATCCCCATCCATTGGCACGCAACCAATAAGGATAATTTACTTCCGGACGTTGAGAATGGCGGGCGTGGTGATACAAACCATCCTTTGCATCAAACAATACCTGGTTAAATGCAATCACCTGCCGGGCAGCATCTGTAAACAATTCACTGCGTTCTTTGGCGTCTGTGGTTTCCAATGCACATTGCATTAAAAAAGGAATACCCATATACATATCATCTACCCAGGTGGTATATTTTTCTGGTGTTAGGCGGGTAAAATTGCCCAATGGTAACCGCACCTGCTCTTTAATTACGTATTGTTTGATGGCAGTAAACATGGAGTCAAACTGAGGCCTGTTTTCAAAACTATTTTTCAACCGCAACTGGTGCACAAAGGGCATTGCAGTAGCTGCTGTAAAATCCAGTAAAGGCGTATTTACCAGCAAATGATTCATACAATAAAACTGGTTCAGGGAATCTACCTGGTAACGGATAAAAGGCAGCGACTCAAGCATAAAATTGCAATAGCGCATACTAAATTCATCATAGCGGTTAACGCCGCTTTGCTGGGAGAGCAACGCCATCGCTCTTGCCAAACCTGCGTTGTGATAATTGTAGTGATAAAAGCTACCCCAGTAAGGCTCATTGTCGGGTACCGTATTGGTTAATTCTACCCTTGGGATACTCCAGGTAAATGATTGATTTTTATCCGAATACATGCGGCCAATTTTAAAGCCATCTTCTACACCATACTTTGTTTGCATACCGTCAGCAAGATTATTGATTGCAAATGGTCCCATGATCAGCCAGTTGCTGATTTTAGCTACGTCGGGTAAAATATCAGGCACCGTCCGCAGGCCAATTGTTGCATCGCTACCAATGGCCTGCATAATAATTTTCCAGCCATTTCCATTGCTTACCGATTTTAACAACAAATCATTGTTTCCTTTTTTTAGCGGAAGCAAACATTCAAATTGCAGTTGAATATTCCGCTCCTGTTGAATGGCGGTAAACTTATTTGACTTTACATTTTCATACACCGGTTTTCCATTCAGCCAAATCATTGAAGCATCACTATGACTGATGGAAAGGGTTACTGTTGTATCAACAGCCGATTGCAACTGTGTATAGGCGAAAGCTGCACCTGCTATACCTTTGCCAAAATTATTTTCCAGATTCAGGCTTTGCATTTCGCTTAATCCGGGCAATTCTTTTTTCAGTTGCAACTGGTAACGAAAGGATGAATGTGCAATAACATAGTCACCCACTTTTTGGGCCTCCTCTATGGGATTTTCCAGTTGCTTCCATTGTGCCTGTAGCTGCATCACCCAAACAAAGAGCACAAAAAAAACAATGCATTTTTTATAATTGGTCAACATGTATTGAAGTGTTTTTATCGATTTAAAAAAAATTTTACCGCATAGGTTTGCGGGGATCAATATTAATTTCCTTTTCATTAAAATATTCGCTGAAAGGTCCTTTATTTAGCAGCAGATTTTGCTGATTGACTGGTACTATCATTTTCAACTTTAACGTACTCGAATTTAGTTCTCCTCCTATATGAGCCATTTTACCATCCAACTCCCAATTGTACAATTTGTTCCAGGCCGGCAAATCCAGCAACAAGGCAGGTGCAGGATTGCCCATTTTAAGAAAGCCGGGAGGTATTCTACTAAAAATATTTCCATTGGAATAATTGTATTCATTGGCAAATTCTATGGCGTGTTTCCGGCAGTCAATAAAAATATTATTCATCACACTGTGCCAACGGGTAACCCCACCTCTTTGGTCCACAATCCTTTCTGCATTGAGGTAGTCGCCATAGCCGGTGTTTTCTATATCCAACATGAGATTATTCCAAAAACGAATACTATCAGAGCCATCCGTATATAATGCAGATCCACCTGCACCATAATCGCCACTGATCCAATATTGACTCCTGGTTTTATGAAAAACATTCCGGTCAATCAGGCAATCATTCCTGCTTACCTCTATGTAAATGGCACCTCTTGCAGTAGTAATATCTGTAAACACATTGTTGGTGATCCGAACATTCTGGTTGGCCAGGTAATCCATCCAGATACCGGGTGCAAATTTTATATTCCGGAATACATTTCGGCGGATCAGCGTATTAAAGGTGGTATGAATTTTAATACCACCGGATTCAAAAGCAAGTTCTGCATCCTGCCAGCCAATATTTTCAAACAAATTATCTTCTACCAGAAGCTGTTTGCCGCCGAGTGCTTCGAGGCCACCAATCCCGCAATTCCGAATAATGTTATTTCTTACAATATGGTAACCTACGCCAGGTTGGTGGTCTGTACTCCACATTTCATTTCCCATATCAATACCGATAGCATTGGCCCATTCAATGATACATTGCTCCACCAGCCAATGATGCCCCCTGCTGGTGGAAACCAATCCTCGTTGTGGAACAGGAAATCCGTTACCGGCGTGTTTAAAGGTGATTCCCTTTAATGCGATATAACCCATTCCATATTCGGCGGGCGCAAAAACCTGCTCTTTGGCGGTTGCTTCTACGGTATAATCGGTTGGTAAAGTTGAGCCCGGAAAACGAACATGAATCCGCATTCCGTTGTGCTCTATCCAAAAAGCACCCTTTACTTTTTCGGCCAACTCTACGGGATTGTTTACCTGCTCTAATATCTGCCCATTTAAAAATAGCATACCCCTGCGTTTAAAATGGGCATCCATTTTTACTTTTTGATATTTCAGGTATTCCCGGTCGTGCAAAAGGTTGAGCATACCAAAAGGATTATAGCCACCAAACAAACTACCATCAAAGTCGTACTGCCAGATTCCTGCAATTGTACCGGAAGCGTCTTCCGTGTATGGCTCATGTTTGGCATATTTCCAGCCCCTACCTTTTTCCCATTTATTTTTATCCAGCACAATTGATCCTGTCAAAATCACTTCCTCCCCTTTTGCGGCTTCGTAAGTGATCATTTTATCAGCTCCGTCCCCGCCTCTTTTTGGTACTACCAATTCCCGATAAACCCCTTGCTTAATGATCACTCTTTCACCTGGCTTTAGTATTGCTGCAGCACGTGCAATGGTTTTAAATGGCTTACCCATACTCCCATTATTTTTATCGCTTGCCAGAGGATTGCGGTTATCTACATAAAAAGTATTGACATACTGCTGCGGCCTATCCCATACCGGAAATACTTGCCCATTGGCCAGGCAATCTTCACCAGGAAGTATGCCAGTGACGGATTGCGACCTCAGTGAAAAAGTGCAGAGCATCGATAATAAAAATGTCGCTATTGTTTTTTTCATTTTTTCTTTTTTATTGAAAGTTCAGGTGGTTTTGCCCAGGCGGGTCGTGAAGCTCTTTGCTTAATCAGCCATTCGGGAATATCTCCAAAAGGATATCCTGCATCAGGGATAAATAGTCCAATTTCTCCCTGCGAACGATTTAAATTAATCTCATGATTGAATAATGTAAATACTTTTTGCTTGCCCTTGCTGATGGTGATTGCTTCAGTTGAAGGTTCGGAACTTCTATCTTTTTGATTGAATAAAATTTCATCATCCCCTACTTGTATGCCACCAGGCAAATTTTTTATAACAGGTGCTACGTTTCCGGGATAGAGCACGGTGAAGATATCTCCTGCTTGTGCAGTCGTTTCAAGTCTGATTCCTTTTGTTACTTCTTTGCCTCCGTTTTCATGCTCCCAGTCAAATTTCTTCATGATAACATCTGGTTGATTGCAATAAAGAAAAAGATTACCAAAGTCGAAAAGATGATCCTGCTTAACGGGCGAATTGCCATACGTATGCAAGCAAAATGCAGCGTTTATTGGTCTATCTGCCCAAAACTGGTCCCGAAAAATAAAATAATCTACCGGTCCGTTCTTCATTAAGATAACCGTTCTTCTATAAACCAATGGCCGGTTAAATTGTAGTTGGGGAAAACGGGCATCCCAAATTTCAGGAGGAAATTGTTCAACTTTTCGTAGCCGAATGCTTTCAACCTGACCAATCGTAACATCTATATTTTTGGACGTTTTAAAAGCTACAATCCGCTCGTATCCATCCATATTGGCATAATCCATCTCGTTGGTAAAAAATGCCATTCTGTTATGCATGTGCTCTTGCCCGGCCCGGGGATGATAACTGCAATGGTGATCAACAACCAACGGCCTGGCATTTGCACAATAATGAAAAGAAAGCTGATCGCCGTGATAATGGCATCGGTTGGGTCCACTTTTAAAACTGAGATAGGTTTCCTTTTCGGTACCCGGCTTATTGCAAAATAGTACGCCAAAACCGGGCAGCTCCTCCGTTTCCCATTTACTTACAACATTAGTATCAACGCTAACCACCGGCATTCCTGTAACACCTCCCCTATCAGGATGAGAATCGCCAACGGGTGATCCGCGGCGTATTTTACCATCGGGGTAACTCACTCTTTTATAAAAATTCTCCGCCGCAGCAAACCTGGTATTTATAAAATCCATCTTAAAACCAAGGTGCTCTTTTCCCATGGCAGCAATTTCACGCCAAAGCGACATTGCATAATGACCATAGCCCGGACACTCCTGCCCTGCTCCGCCAGGTAGCGTGATGGAATGATGCAAATCTTCCAGAAATTTTTGTTCCGCCTGTTGGCGAAAATCATTGAAGCGGGGATGCTGTTTGAGATTGGTTGCCAGCGCAATGGGAACCAGGTAATAATCGGTAAAAAAATTCGGGTTTTCCGGCGAAAAATAATTCCAATAACTGCCATAACAATCTGGATGCATCAGGGTTTGAAAACGGATGAGGGTGCTTTCATCCGGCTCTTTCCCGGCATTTTTCACGGCTGCTTTTCCTATTTGTCTGATGGTATGGGTTGGATTAATTTCCGTCGAATTGTAAGGGTTGATGCTCCACCATTGCACGTTTTTTGAAGGCCAATCCAATACAAATTCATTGTTTATTTTATCAATATCCTCCCAGGCATATTTGGCGATGTATTCCGTATCCATTGGTAAAAGCGAAGGGCTTAGCCACCAGGTTCGCTCACCATGCCAGGTTGGACATTGTACCGCAGCATAATTTCCGGATTGCTTTACCAAACAATGCAAACTGTTGTCATGGGGCCATTTCCATAAGCTTGCTTTTACGGCGACGGCACTTAAATGTTGCTGTTGATTGGTGGCTGCAAAGGCCCAGCCATCTTTAAAATGCTGGTTCCACCGGGGAAGTAAACTAATGTATAAATCAGGAGAAAAAGACACATTTTCTACAGGCAGTAAAGGCCGGTTCATGGGAGGCACCTGGTAATTGGAATCACCGCCGGGGCCATTATTAAATTGTTTGCTAATTCCACTAGTTGGTTTCCATCCAGCACCCATTTCCAAAAGCCAATAATCTTGTCTTTCCATCTCGTGTCGCTCTGTAATTACAACATGCCTCCACTCCGGAGCCAACATAATATCTATTTCCGAATAAGCCGTTCCAACTGCTGCATTCGCTCCCGTCTTGTAAAATTCGTAACGAAGCCTGAGTTTTGCAAAAATGGTTCCATCGCCGGTTATTTTAGCAGAAAAAGATTTTAGCTTTTTTTCAGTAACCCAGAAGCTGCGTGCCGCTTGCTTTCCATCCGCCAATGTAATGCTAACAAT
>Ga0209181_10000472_pt1 | contig 74730 bp, 67 predicted proteins | sample MAT05_FD_187208 | JGI IMG/M metagenome (GOLD analysis project Ga0209181, IMG submission 187208) | Freshwater microbial communities from Lake Fryxell liftoff mats and glacier meltwater in Antarctica - MAT-05 (SPAdes) (version 2) | ecosystem: Environmental > Aquatic > Freshwater > Ice > Liftoff... | reverse complement strand
AAAGCCCTGCAATATTCTCCAACGTAGGAACAAGCTCTGCTCGCGAAAGCACTGCGACATTCTCCAACGTAGGAACCAGCTCTGCTCGCGAAAGCCCTGCGACATTCTCCAATGTAGGAGCGAGCTCTGCTCGCGAAAAGCCTGCGATTACAATCTACCAACTCACAAAACACTTTTCTGGTCTTCGAGCCAAACCGCATGCCAATACGGATACTGACCTATATCCTTAACCAGTCCAGCCCGCAGAGGATTGGCGACCAGATATCTCGCAGCAGGCAATAGATGGGCTTCCAACAAACAACGATCATAAAATCCGCTTTGCCATATTTTGCCTGAACTGTTTATTTGGGCGTTAAGCGCTTTTGAACTGCAGGACTTGAATGCCTGCATGGTCATTGACAAAGTCATATTTTCACCGAGCTCAATAATCCCATGCCAATGATCGGGCATCAAAACCCAAGCCAACAATTTGCTGCCGGTCCAGATTCTCTTGTCATGACAAAGTTTTGAAACGAGGCGAGCATTGTCAGTGTCCAGAAACAATCTATTTCTACCAGCACAAACGGTGGTGATGAAGTAAATATGTCTGGAACAGGAATATCGACCTCTACGCAAGGCTTGGTTACCAAGGAAATCAGATACAGTTTTCATACCTGCAGCCTAATATTTTGGCCAACACGTTTTATGTAGGGATAATCTGAATTTCTTGTCAGGCAATGTTGGTAGAGCTCGCTCCTACGGTAGGCATTTTTTCGCAGGCTTTTCGCGAGCAGAGCTCGCTCCTACGGTGGGCATTTTCGCAGGCTTTTCGCGAGCAGAGCTCGCTCCTACGGTGGGCTTTATCGCAGGGCTTTCGCGAGAAGGGCTCGCTCCTACGGTAGGCTTTATCGCAGAGCTTTCGCGAGCAGAGCTGGTTCCTACGTTGGAGAATATCGCAGAGCTTTCGCGAGCAGAGCCCGCTGCTACGGTAGGCTTTATCGCAGAGCTTTTCGCAAGCTGCGGCCTGCGTTAGGCTTTTTTCAGGAAGCAGGTTTTTAGTACGAGGCCTTTTACTTTTTCGACATTACACTCGATTTCTTCTTCGTCATCGGTAAGACGAATATTCTTGACCATGGTGCCGCGCTTGAGGGTTATCGAGGTGCCTTTGACTTTTAAATCCTTGATCGTACTGACCGAGTCGCCATCCACCAATACATTGCCATTACTGTCTTTAACAATGAGCATATTCTTTCCTTAAAATTCTGCACCTAATTTTTTGGCGTCGTATGAAGCTACTTCGTATTCTAGATCGGGAACCCCTTTCACTTTTATCTTAAGGTTCTTCGCTGCCTGCAAAGACTTGTAAAATACCTTTTCGTTTTCGATAAACAAGGCCGGTCCGTTCCCAGTATCGGCCTGCAATCCGGGGAATTTTTGGTACTCGCCGCTATCAAATGAAATTTGCATGCCGCACGGTGATCCACATTGAAACTTGCTCTGGGCAAGAACCAGATAAATACTATTGCCCCATTCCGGATGGATGCGAATAATCATTCTGGCCGATGGCGGTAAATCCGATGGCTGGCCTGCAAACATTTCCGGCTTGCTGTAAATGCCGGCAGAAAATTGGGTTTTCTTGCCAACGGCCACTTGCTGGTAATCCCATAAGCTTGCCAGTCGGCGCTCTTCCTGCATGGCCTGGGCTTGCGAGCTGATGTCGTCATAGCGAAGCTTCAATGCTGTCGCTTCTACACTCTCGGGAAAGCGTGCAATCAATACATCGGCATTCTGCAAGGCCAGTAACCAGTTTTTGTCCTGCTCGGCCCTGTCAAAATCTTTCATCAAGGCCGCCACTTGTTCATTGTTTTGAGGCTCGGATGCTTTATCGGCATTGCAAGCCACCATTAGTAACACAGCGCATAAGAAGACAATTTTTTTCATCATAACCTCGTTAGTTAAACGCGACTTGAGCACTCAGTTCTTCCAGCATCGCCATTTCAATATCATCAAAACCGGCAGCGTGTCGCGCGGGTAAATTATAGGGGCCGCGAATCGAAGCTTTTGCTAGGCCCGTGATTAAATCACTGAATGTTTTTAATGGCTCTTTATTTTCCTGTTTGCAGCACCACAAAAACCAGCGAGTCCCGGCGGCTACGTGCGGAATTTCTTCCGCCAGAATAATTTCCAGAATATCGGCAGAAACCTGGTCACCTACACTACGCAATCTGGCCATCATTCCGGGCGTCACGTCGAGTCCACGCGCTTCAAGAACACGCGGCACCAGCGCCATTCTTTCGAGACAGGAATGCGCGGTTTTTTCCGCCATTTCCCACAGGCCGTTATGCGCTTTAAAATCCCCGTAACGAACGTCCATTTCCTGAAGTCTTTTTGACAGCATAGTGAAATGACGGGCTTCGTCCGAAGCAACTTTCACAAAATCGGCGTAGAACTCGTAGGGCATATCGCGAAATCTATAAACGGCGTCCCAAGCCAGATTGACCGCATTAAATTCGATGTGGGTAATCGCGTGCAGAAAGCAGGCGCGGCCTTCGGTGGTCCCCATGCCGCGTTTGGGCAGGTTTTTAGGCGGAATTAAAACAGGTTTGTCGGGGCGGCCGGGTGCTGCGATGGCTTTCGGCATTTGGGTCTTTTTGATGAGCTTTAAGTCACCAGAAAAAAAAGCCGCTGCAGCCTGCTCGGTAAGCATTACTTTCATTTCCGGATCAGATTCAGCTATGCAGCGTTGCGCCGCTTCAAATAGGCATTCCATTTTAAATGCCTTTTATCTTGTAACGGCCATCGGCATTAAATTCGATCTTTATTTTTTTGGCGGACCGGAATTCATTCGCCTCGGCAACCACATGAATATGCACGCCGTCTTTTACCGGCTTACATACGGCGTTGCCTAATTGGTAGTCGGCATGATCGTTATTGAACTCTTCAATGCCGATACCTTCAATAACTGCTAAACCGCTGCGCTCGCTACTCAAGCCCAGTCTTTCAACGTATAAAAAACTTTGCCCGTACATATCGAGCTCGATAATGCGAAACGGTCCCGAATTTTCTCTGGCTTCCCAGCTTCCACAGGTCGTTATTCGGGTAATGTCATTGATATGATGTTTGAATATTTCATCGTATGTTACCTGCCGACCCAAGGCATACGCATTGAAGCTAAGGCCAGACAAGATGAAAATCAGAATTTCCCGGAAAAATAATTTCATCTGAAAATATCAGGCGGTCCGCTTTTTCTTTTTCGAATCGTCATTGCGTGCCTGCTGCAGGCGCTCGAAATAACCAGGCTCGATACCAGTCACATATTCGCCGTTAAAACAGGAGGAATCGAAAAATTCCAGTTTATGCTTCGGCCCTGAAACCGCATCTTCTAGGTCCGCAATATCCTGGTAAATCAGCCAATCACAACCCAGGATGTCCTGGATTTCTGCATCTGTGCGGCCATGTGCAACCAACTCGCTGACTGCTGGCATATCAATGCCATAGACGTTCGGAAAACGAACTGCGGGTGCAGCTGATGCCAAATAAACTTTTTTTGCACCGGCATCGCGGGCCATCTGCACGATTTGTTGCGAAGTCGTACCACGCACAATGGAATCGTCCACCAGCAAAACCACGCGATCTTTAAATTCGAGCGGAATGGCATTGAGTTTCCGGCGTACCGATTTCACACGTTCGCCCTGCCCCGGCATAATGAAAGTGCGTCCGATATAACGATTCTTGATAAAACCTTCGCGATATTTCACACCAAGCGTATTAGCGATTTCGAGCGCTGCATCACGCGAAGTATCCGGAATCGGAATCACGGTATCAATATCATGGTCGGGACGCAAACGCAGGATTTTTTCGCCGAGTTTCACACCCATGCGCATGCGTGCTTTATGCACGGACACATCGTCCATCATTGAATCAGGACGTGCAAAATACACGTATTCGAAAATACATGGCGTATGTTTTTCTAGTGGCGCGCAAATTTCGCTGAACAATTCGCCACGCGGGGTAATGACAACCGCTTCACCAGGAGCAACATCGCGCAGGCGCTGGAAACCGAGAATATCGAGTGCGACCGATTCTGAGGCAATCGCATATTCATCGCCCTGCTCGGTTTCACGCTTGCCCAATACTAGGGGACGGATTCCATGTGGATCACGAAATGCTACTAAGCCCAAACCCAATACTGCACTGACAATGGCATAGCCACCTTTACAACGCCGATGTACACCGGCAACGGCATTGATTGCCGCTTGCGGCGTCAAAGTTTTTTGGCCTTGCAACTCATGCGCGAAGACGTTCAATAAAACTTCCGAATCTGATTCAGTGTTGATATTGCGCTTATCCAGTTCAAACATTTCCTTGCGCAAGGCATCGGTGTTGATCAGATTGCCGTTATGGGCCAATGCGATGCCATAAGGTGAATTCACATAGAAAGGCTGAGCTTCATCCGAACCTTCAGAACCGGCAGTGGGATAACGACAATGACCGATACCGACACGGCCATGTAGTAACTCCATTTGCGCGGTATCAAATACATCGCGGACAAGTCCGTTGCCTTTGTGCAATCGAATCTTGTTGCCATCGACCGTCGCAATGCCGGCTGCATCTTGGCCACGATGTTGTAAAACCGTCAGACCATCGTACAAAGCCGAAGCGACTTCACTTACACCCACAATTCCGATAATGCCGCACATGTTTTTCTCTTAATCTTTAAGGATGTGTTTTGACGATGCCGGTTTTACCGAGCTTTTGAGTTGCTTCGTCACGTAATTTATTTGCTGCTTCGCGATCGGCTACCGGTCCAAGGCGAACGCTGTACAGAACGCCCTTCTCGGTTTCGACGCGTTTGACGAAAGCATTAAAGCCAAGACCGCGCGCGCGGTTGCGAAGTTCTTCGGCTTTGGCGTTATCACTCAAGGCTTCAAGTTGTACCGAGAAACCGCTGCTGACCGAGGCAGGCGCAGGTTTTGTGGGTGCCGTCGGCTTTTTGTTTTCACTTGCGGTAGCGGATGGGGCATCTTGCACATTCACCTTGCTGGCACCACCAGCAATTTCATCCACCTTCAAACGTGCTGCTTCTGCGCTGGCACGGTCTGCATAAGGACCGATACGAATCTTCATTGCTGGCTTGCCATCAACGCTAATTTTTTCAGTCAGCACAGGAAGTTTTTGTGCTTTCAAACGAGCGACCAAGGCATTGGCACTGTCCAGTTTGGTGAAGCTACCAATGGTGATGGTGAAATTACCTGCAGCAACGGCTGCCGGTTTTAATTCGGGAGATTTTAGTTCAACAGGCTTTTCGGCAATTGACGGCTTGGCCGTTGCGGCAATGGTCGGTTTTAACTCGGCTGGCTTTGGAGCATCTAACGGAGCAGACATTACAGGTGCTGCAATTGCCGGCACGGTTGTTTCCGTTATGGCAGCAGCGGAATCATTCACCGGAGTTTCAATCGAACTATCAACACGCGATTTTGGAACGCCGAGCACGCCACCTGCCGGTGCTTTACCGACCGGAACATTCAAGGGCAGATCACGGGTTTCAAATTCGGACTCGGGCGCTTTCGGCATATCGAGCGGAACTTCGGAAACATCAGGCGCCTTTACATCGGGCTTCAATAACATCGGTAAAAACAAGATGGCTACCAATGCCAAAACCAAAGCTCCAATCAGGCGCTGCTTAACCGGCGTTTCCATAGGATGAACACTCGTCGAAAACCAGTCCCAATTATAGCTTGCCGAACTAACTTTGAAGAGCTCTGATTGCCGCGGCCACGGTATGGAACGAGCCGAAAACCAAGACACGTTCATCGGGCTTAGCCTGCTGTTGCGCCGCCTGCAGCGCCACGGCGATATCATCATGGCAACTTACGGCCGGTTCAGCAATCAAGCACTTGACGCGCATTTCCAACTGCGCCGCGCTTAAATTGCGCGACCCGGCATCGTCAATTCCGGCTAGGAACCAGTGCTCGATAGAAGGCTTTAGAAGTGAAACAATCGTTTCAATTTCCTTGTCTGCCAGAGCCGCGAATACGGCATAGGTAATTTTTGGATGCTCAAGCAGCCATTGCGACAATTGTCTGGCGGCTTGAGGATTATGGGCAACGTCTAGAATGACATCGGGTTGTTCGGAAATTTTTTGCAATCTTCCGGGCACTTTTGCATTACGCACACCTTCGATGATCGCAGGGTCTTGAATGTCGTCGCTAAGTGCACGCAAGGCGGCAATGGCAGCGGCGGCATTTTCTATTTGTACCGGTGCTGCCAAGGCCGGCATCGGCAATTGGATTTCATAACCCGGTTCGCGCCAACACCATGAGTTTTCCTGTTTGTCGATAAGGTAATCGGAATGTCCGCGAATCGCAGTCGCGCCGAGTTCATAAGCCCGACGTAATGCCGATGACGGCGGATCTTTTTCGCCGAAAACCACCGGTTTCCAAGCCCGGATAATACCGGCTTTTTCGAAGCCGATGGTTTCCCGATCAGGACCGAGATATTCCTGATGATCCAGATCCACCGTGGTGATAACGGCAATGTCCGGATCAACAATATTGGTCGCATCCAATCGGCCACCTAGACCGACTTCAAGAATCACCAAATCAAGATCGTGTTCGGCGAAAATCAATAGGGCAGCTAGCGTCCCGAATTCGAAATAGGTGAGCGGGATTTCGGTTTTCTGTGTTCTGGCGGCTTCTATTTTTTCGAATACCGAAATTAACTGGTCATCGTCAGCATTAATTCCATCAACACGAATTCGTTCGTTGTATTCAAGAATATGCGGCGATGTAAATGCACCGACCTTCCAGCCCGCTGCACGCGCTATTGCTTCGATAAACGCTACTGTGGAGCCTTTGCCATTAGTGCCGGCCACGGTGATTACGCGCAGCGCGGGTTTTTTAATAGCTAGGCGTTTTGCTACTTCGGAAATTCTATCTAAACCCATATCGATGGATTTCGGATGGATTTGCAATTGGTATTCTAGCCAGTCGTTAAGTGTGCGATTCATTGGCGTATTATCGCGTATTTTGCGTAGGAGGGACCTCGGGCCCGAATTGTCGCCCGCAAGTTGTCGCCCGGCAGAAAACCGCTCCTGCGTTTTCTGCACTTCCGCTATCCATGGCGGTCGCAAGCGGCCTCCTACGAAACTACAAAGCCCGATGCACAGCCTCACCAAACAATCCCGTGTGATGATTGCAATCATTCAAGCGTACGACTTCCAGAGAATCTACCGATGATCCCTCCAATAAATTCAGTGTTGTCGGTGCTTGGCGGAATGACCACAGCTTTGAAAACGGCAGGCCTAAAATTTTGCATAGCAGCACACGATTTACCGCGTCGTGTGCCACGATCAATAAAGTGTCATCGCTACCAAGACCCTGGCATGCGCGGGCGAATGCAGGCCAGGCACGATCAAAAACCATTTGCAGGTTTTCACCACCTTCGCCCGGCATCAATACCGATTCTGGCGTTTCACGCCATGCCAGTAATCGTTGTGGGTCTTGCTCGCGAATTTCACTGGCCAGCAAACCTTCCCAATCACCGTGGGCAATTTCTTTCAGGCCATCATCCAATTGCAATATGGCAATACGCTCCTCGCCCAGCGCGAATTCGGCTGTTACTTTTGCGCGCACCAATGGCGATGCAATGGCTTTAGTGATCGACACAGCATTTAATCGCTCACCTAATAACTTTGCTTGTCGAATGCCATTTTCCGACAAGGGAATATCGATCTGACCTTGATAACGGCCTTCGGCGTTCCAGGTCGTTTCTCCATGCCTAGCTAATAAAATTTTCATTATGCATATCTCGAAAAACGTAGCTCGGGCCATGTCTTCACATGAGCCGGAGACAACTTGTTGATTTTCAATGTCCCGGGTCAGATAAGGCCATGACCCGGGCTACGAATCGGTTGATCAAATCATTTCCAGAGACAAAATTCCCTGAATCGCACGCAGCGAAGCTAATTCTGCGTCAGGCACGGTTTTGCTGACGGTAATGGCGGCAACCGCTTCACCATTGCCTTTTGCGCCTAATGAGAAATTGATGATATTGATGCCGGCTGCACCCAAGTGCGAACCAACCGATCCAATCACACCGGGCACATCTTCGTTTTGCATCAAAAGAATATGTGCGCCAGGATCAAAATCGAGCTCAACGCCATCAAGTCGCACAACACGCGGGCCGCGATGCAAGGTCGCTTCGATTTCACGTACTTCTTTACCGCCTTCAATACGCAAACGTAATAAACGATCAAAACCATCGCCATCGCCACCGACGGTTTCCGACACTTCAAGGCCGCGCAAAGCCGCTTCGTGCAAGGCGTTAACCGGCGTGACACGACCCGAGGCTGCGCCCATTTGCGCGGCGACTAACAGGCGCGTCAATGGTCGGGTATCGAGTGCTTCAGTGCGGCCAGCGTAGGTGATATGCAATTTATCAGGCGCCGGCACCAAGCGGGTTGCGAGCTTGCCAAGTGCTGTCATCAATGGCATCCAAGGGCCGACTTCTTTGGCCGCTTCTGCGGTTAATGGTGGCAAGTTGACGCAACCTGCTACGGCTCCGGTTTGCAGAAAATCAATCATCTGCTTTGCCAGAATGGTGCTGACGGCTTGCTGTGCTTCGCTGGTAGAGGCACCCAAATGCGGCGTTAAAATTAAATTAGGATTACCACGTAATTTTGAATCGGCCGGCAAGGGCTCGGTCACAAAGGTATCGAGTGCAGCACCGGCTAAATGTCCGTCTTCCAAACATTTCAACAAAGCATCTTCATCGACCAAGCCGCCGCGCGCGGCATTGATAACATACGAGCCTTTTTTCATTGCGCGTAAATGCACTTCATCGAGAATATTGGTGGTTTCTTTGGTGCGTGGGATATGCAGCGTAATGATGTCGGCCTTCGCCAATAACTCATCAAGTGTTTTCATCGGCACGCTACTACGGCCAGCGGCGGCAGCAGGCAGAAATGGATCATACGCGGCAACATCCATACCAATACCCTGCGCCTTACGTGCCACCGTTGCCCCAATACGACCGAGGCCAATCACGCCAAGTTTTTTTCCTTCCAGTTCGAAACCGGTCAGGCCTGCTTTAGGCCAGCCACCGGCTTTCATACCGGCATCGGCTTTTGGAATATGCCGGGCCAAGGCGAACAATAATGAAATGGCGTGTTCGGCGGCAGCGAGTGTGTTGCCATCGGGCGCATTCATCACGGCAATACCGCGAGCGGTGGCGGCTTCAACATCAATGGTGTCAACACCGGCACCGGCGCGACCAATGACCTTAAGCTGCGCTGCGTTGGCAATGGCTTCAGCTGTCACTGCCGTGGCCGATCGCACTAAAAGCGCATCGACACCCTCGAGTTTTTTTGCCAGTACGGCAGGATCTTTTATGGGTTCGGAAATTTCCACTTCCCAACCGGCTTCCCGCATCAAGATCAAGCCATCTTCATGAATTCCATCGCAAGCTAACACACGCATATCGTTCTCCAAAACCTAGACAAAATGATCGAGAGTCAGCGCCGCCCGAAGCTATTGCGCCAAATCGGTTTAGTTGGAAAAAGACGTCCGAGCCGGAACTTTCGTCGCAGCCGTTTCAAAACAAATGGAGTGTGCCGTCGCCTGCGCCGGAAATAACCGGCTGGCTAGATGCGCCATGGAAGTGGCGAAATGTATAAGACCTGAGAACCTGTCGGCAGACTGAGCTACTGACATTCTTCGGGTCTGGAGACGGGGCTTCATAAGCATGGGAGTCCAGAACCAACGTGCCGACCATAGCATTGATTTTTCGCGCTTACAAACCGATCCCAATAAAAATTTAACTATGTTGAATATGAATAAACAAAGAAAATCAATATCAATTGTCGCTAAGTGATTGATTAAAATAGAGGCAGCTACGAGAAAACCAGACATGACCTTCGGCCCATCGCATGTCGCGACTGAGTACAGTACATTCCGGCGCCTGTACGCTGTTTTCCAACAGCATTGCTCTAAACCAACCGCCCTGCGGGGCCCGGAGTCCATGTGTCCTCACGTATTTTGAAACCCCTGTCTTTTGCAGTGGCCATTGCCATTGGTCTTTCAGCCTGCGCTAAAAAAGAAGAAGCCGCACCCGTTGTCGCCACTGAAGCAGCAAAACCGCTGAGCATAGATTTTTCGAAGCTCCCGCAACTGCCTGCATTTAGTGCTGCCGATTTAGACGCTGCTTCCCCTATCTGCGTTGATTTAAACAAACACGTTAACGGCAAATGGCTGGCCGCCAATCCGGTTCCGAGTGACAGAACCACTTGGGGCAGTTTTGAAATGCTGGGTGAGCGTTCACTTGCCGTGCAAAAACAAATTGTTGAAGCCGCTTCCACTTCCAAGCCTGCACTTGGCAGCAACGAACAAAAAATCGGTGACCTCTATGGCGCCGGCATGAACGAAACCAAATTAAATGCCGATGGCGCAACACCATTGAAGCCTTATCTGGCTGAAGTCGATGCACTTAAAGATAGTGCTGGTATTGCCGACTATTTGATTCAAAATTTTGCTAAAGGCCAGCAATCAGTATTTTCTTTTGGCCCCGGCGAAGATTTTAAGGACGCCAAAAACGTCATTGGTTATGCTTTTCAGGGCGGCATTTCCTTGCCGGAAAAAGCCTATTACAGCGACGCCAAGTATCAGGAAAAACGTGATGCTTTCGTGGCCCATATTGAAAAAATGTTAGTACTCGGCGGTGTCAATGCCGTTGCTGCGAAATTACAGGCGCAGACCGTATTGAAATTTGAAACGCGTTTGGCGGCGGCCTCGTTGGCGCCCATTGAGCTACGCGACCCGGCAAATCAGTATCATTTCGTCAGTGTAGCGGATGCTGACAAAGCCACGCCGCATTTTTCTTGGTCGAAATTGCTGGCTGCGCAAAATATTCAAGGCGTGAAAGGCTTCTCGCTTTCGCAACCGAAGTTTTTCGCTGAAATGGACAAAATGCTCACCGATACGCCAGTAAGCGATTGGCAAGCCTATTTCCGTTACCACACCATTAGTGATTCGGCGCCGTATTTGTCTGACGCTTTATCAAACGAGCGCTTTGCATTTTATGGCACCACAATGCGCGGCCAGAAAGAGCAAAAGCCACGCTGGAAGCGCGTCTTAGACAGCGTTAACGGAACAGCAGGCGAAGCGCTCGGCGAAGTTTACGTCAAGCAAGTATTCACCGAAGAATCAAAAACACAAATGCTGCAACTGGTTAAAAATCTGAGCGAAGCACTTAAAGCTCGTATCGAAACATTGGAATGGATGAGCCCGGAAACCAAAGTTAAAGCTCTGGAAAAATGGAAGACTTTCGATCCAAAAATTGGTTACCCCGATAAATGGCGCGATTATTCCGGCCTGACCATTGACGGCAGCAAGAGTTATTTTGACAACCTGATTGCCGCAACAGCGTTTGAAAACGCCTTCCAAATGGCGAAAATCGGCAAGCCTGCCGATCGTAAGGAATGGGGTATGACACCACAAACCGTCAACGCCTATTACAATCCGCTTAAAAATGAAATTGTGTTTCCGGCCGCTATTTTGCAATCGCCGTTCTTTGATGCAAAAGCTGATCCAGCGCTTAACTACGGCGGAATTGGTGCGGTTATCGGCCATGAAATGCTGCACGGTTACGATGATCAAGGCAGCCAATTTGACGCCCAAGGCAACAACAATAACTGGTGGACACCCGCTGATTTGAAAGCCTTCCAGGCCCGCACCGGTAAACTCATCGCACAATTTGACGGCTACACCGCCATCAATGATCCAAAAGAGGGCGCATTGAATGTCAAAGGCCAATTAACACTGGGCGAAAATATCGCCGACCTTGGCGGACTGACCGTTGCCTATGATGCTTTACAACGCGACTTAATGAACAAAAAAATGGCCGCGATTGATGGCTTTACCCAGAACCAACGCTTCTATATGAATTGGGCCACCGTATGGCGTCGTAACTTTACACCAGACGAATTAAAAGTACGTCTGAACACCGATCCGCACTCGCCTGCGGGATTCCGTGCCAACGGCGCACCTTCCAACCTGCCAACCTTTGCCGCTGCGTTTTCATGTAAAGCCGGTGACGGCATGGTACGCGCCGAAGACAAACGCGTTGCCATTTGGTAATTGTCGTTCCTGAACCACAGCTGCAAGAAAAGGGCCCGCAAGGGCCCTTTTTTGTTGTTGGGTGCTGATAGGTTTATCATGCATGCCCAACTGATGAAGCACACGGAGCTGTAATGACCCCGAATTTTCGCCCTTTACTAGCTGCCATCGCGATTACTTTATTCGTTAGCCCGGTGGATGCAAAAAAAATGGCGAGTGCGCCGCCACCACCGGCAGCCTGCGCGGACTTTTACGGCAATGTGAATACGCCATGGTTACGCTCCAATCCCCTGCCGCCGGGTTATGCGAGTCGCAGTTTGTGGGACGAAATGAATGAACTGAGTGCTCGCCAACGCGAAGCATTATTTTCGGCGCCGCAAAAAGGGGCCGGTCCTGCTCAAGACAAACTCAATGCGCTTATGCAAAGTGCCGATGAGAGCCGAGTGCAAGCCGATAGCGCAAGAATTCTTGCGCCATTGCTTTCCGAAATTGACCGAATCAAAAAACCCAAAGACATTAGCTCCGTTATCGCCAACATGCATGCCCGTGGCATCGCCGTGGTTTTTGATTTCGATGCCGACAACAACAATACATTCAGTGCCAATGCCATTGGTTTTCCGGAGCTGGGTTTTTATACGCAGCAAGACCCTGCTGTTGCCAATGCTCAAGCTCGTTATCGCAGCTACATACAAACCTTACTGACTACCAGCGGCGTGTCCACCGACAATGCTGGCGTTCAATCTGGCCAAGTCGTCAGCCTTGAAATGCAGCTGGCCAATGTTTCAGGTGAATCACCATCACAAATTATTTCACTGAAAGATGCCGCCAAGCAATACGGTAATTTACAGCTGGCTGATTTTTTACGTTCGCAAAAAGCCGGTGGCGACAAAGTCATGCTGGCACAACCGGTTTTTTTCAAAACCGTCAATAGTCTGGTCAATGTAAAAATGCTCGAGCACTGGAAAAGCTATTTGCGTTTTCATGTGCTTAATCAATTGTCGCCGTATTTGAATGAACCGTATTTTTCGTCTTATGGCCAATTTTATGAAGTCTATCTGGAAGGTCGCACGACACCGAAATCACGTACGCAAAATCTGCGTGAATTGATTGAAGCCAGTGCCCCGGAGTTAATCGATGCCGCGTATGCCGAACGCTATGTCAATAACGGCCAACGTGAACGTGCCCGTGCAGTAACCGATGCCGTTATGAAGTCTGCTGAACAAGCGATCACCCGCAGTACCTGGGTTGTCAACAAAGGTGAAGAGCGCGATCTTAGAATCCTGAAAGCCTTGCGTGTCGATATTGGTCGTGACACCAAAAACTTTGCCTCGGTTGATGTCAGCGACAGTCTGGCTAATTCGGCCCTGAAACTATTACGCCGTGGACAGTCGATAAAAAACAGACAAAGTGCCGACAGCTGGCCTAGCGATATCAATGCAAGCGCTCCACTCCTTGTCTATTTGCCGAACGAAAACCGCATCATCGTCAGTAATGCATTATTGCAGGCACCTGTATTTGACGGTCAGGGCAATGCTGTTGATTACGGTGCTTTCGGCGCCCTATTCGCACAGCAATTAAGTCTCGCGCTGTATCAGGCGGCATTTAAAGATGTGACAGCATTGAATACCCAGCGCGCTTCGCTGATCGCGCAATACAACGGCTACACATTAAGTGGCGCCAAAAAGGTGAACGGCACTCTGACCTCGACACAGAATCTGGCAGATTTGTCCGGTCTTGAAATTGCACTGCAAGCTTATTTGACGAGCGGCACTCGCGATAAAAACGCACAGCAGGCATTTTTCAAAGCTTGGGCGAATATCTGGGCACGAGTAGATCGCGATAGTGCATTGCTCGCTTCGTATGACAAGGCCAATCATGCGCCGGCAAAATGGCGGGCAAACGGGCCGCTCTCGAACATGCCGGCTTTTGGTGCCGCTTTCGACTGCAAAGCCGGTGCCATGCAACGCCCCTATAAAGACCAATTAAGACTCTGGCCGTAATGTCTTTTATTCCCGGCCAACGCTGGTATTCAAGCACTGAACCCGAATTAGGCCTTGGCACCGTTCTGCGTTTATCAGGACGCCAGGTGCAATTGGTTTTTACCGGTAGCGGCATGCTTCGGCATTACGCGATCGGCACAGCGCCTTTACTGCGCGCTGCATTTCGTGCCGGCGACCGTGTGCGTGTTAGCGGCGCAGAAATAATCATCGACGCCGCCCATGAAACCGACGGACTGATTCAATACCGCGCTGCCAATCAAAGTTTTTTTGAAGGTGAGCTAGACGCCGAACAACCGGTTTCGCAGGCAGACACAAGGCTGCTTGCCGGCCATGTTGATCGTAATGATCAATTTGAATTTCGCCGCGAATGTTTAATGCGTAGTGCCGAAGCCCGTGCCCATGCAGGCTGGGGAATTCTGGGCGCAAGAATAGATTTAATTCCGCATCAATGCCGCGTTGCTGAAATCGCCGCGAAGCGCAGACCACCCCGATTATTATTAGCCGACGAAGTCGGTCTGGGCAAAACCATTCAAGCGTGTTTGATTGTGGCGCAAATGCTGGCATCGGGCCGTGCTTCGCGTGTTTGCGTTTTACTACCAGAAAGTTTGGTCAACCAATGGTTTGTTGAATTACTACGCCGCTTTAATTTGAGTTTTGCCATCTACGATGAAGAACGCTGCGAAGCTATCGAACTCAATAACAGCGGCCACAATCCGTTTGAAGACGAGCAGTGCATCATCGCTTCGGTGGATTGGCTATCGAGTCACGGCAAACGTGCAAAACAATGTCTGGATTCCAGCTGGGATTTGTTATTAGTCGATGAAGCCCACCATTTAATCTGGACCGAAGAATTTTCCAGCCCGTCTTATCAATTCGTTGAAGCCTTGTCGAAACAAACGCCCGGCCTTTTGTTATTAACCGCGACCCCGGAACAATTGGGTCTCGGCGGCCACTTCGCGCGTTTACGTCTGCTCGACCCGGCCCGCTACACCGATTTATCGAGTTTTATCGCCGAACAAAGCCGTTACATTTCGCTCTCGAGTCTGGCTGATCGCTTATTGAATCAACAAGATTTAACCAATGGTGATATGGAAGCACTCGCCTCGTTTATGCCGAGCGAAAAAGACGGTCTGGCCAAACGCTTGGCAAAAATTGCTGAAGGCGATGAGCAAGAACGTCAGGCTTTATTAAATGATTTAGTTGATCGACACGGTACCGGCCGCGTAATGATTCGTAATCGTCGTGCATTGGTCGGCGGCTTTCCACAACGCATCACGCATATCGAAGCACTCGAAGAAAGTGATGACGATAACTGGCGTGGCCGTCTTCATGCCGAATTCGTGCATGACATTGGCGACAGCGACGACGAACCCTCGCATGACTACACCCGCGACCCGCGCACCGGTTGGTTGATGGGTATTCTAGATAGCATCGCACCTGCGAAAGCTTTGCTGCTGTGTCGTTCGCGAGCAAAAGTGCAAGCACTGGACGAAGCCATTCGGCTGCGCAGTGGCATTGCTATTGCCCGTTTTCATGAAGACATGAGTTTGCTGCAACGTGATCGCAATGCCGCTTATTTTGCCGAGCCCGACGGTGCACGCTGCTTGATTGCCTCGGAAATCGGTGCCGAAGGCCGGAATTTCCAATTTGCCCAGCATCTTATTTTCTGGGATTTGCCCTTGCATCCCGACATGCTGGAACAACGGATCGGACGCCTTGATCGCATCGGGCAACAAGGCGACGTACATCTGCATTGCGCCGCCCTGCCCGGCAGCCCGCAAGAAGCCCTGCAACGCTGGTACCACGAAGGTCTGGATGCATTCACGCAAGTGATTGCCGATGGTCGCGAGTGCCTGCGTCTGCATGGCGACGATTTAATTACACTGGCCGAGCAAGATGGTATTAGTCGCGAACCGGCACTCACGCAACTTATCGAAAAAACAAAAAATACGCATCGGGAACTGGCAGAAAAAATTGCCAATGGTCGTGATCGCTTATTGGAACTCGGTAGCCAACAAGGTGCAGACAACGGTGAATTGATGCTGGCCTGCCAGCAAGACGATGAGCTGATTGCACACGACGATTACGCACTACGCCTATTGGAACAATTCGGCATTCATAACGAAGCCCTCACTCATAAAATCTGGCTGCTCGATCCAGAAATGATGACGATGGACGGCTTTGAAGAATTGAAAGCCGGGCCACGACCCATCACCTTCGATCGCAACACCGCATTGGCACGCGACGACGTGCTTTATCTTCGCAATGACCATCCGATGATTTTATCGGCGCAGGAATTTTTACTCTCCAGCGACAAGGGCAATACTGCCTTGTTGATTGATGATGCATTCCCGCAACGCACGGTGGTTCTGGAAGCGGTTTACGTACTGGAATGCATTGCACCCCGCGGGCTGAATATTTCACGTTTTCTGCCGCCCAAGCCAATCAGCATTGCCGTGGACACCCGGCTGCAAATACGGCCAAATTTCGTTTCAAACGAACGTGCTGCCCATCGCGCCGGAGATCGCGCCTTTGATTTGAGCTCCATGCGAAAAGTATTGAATACTTTAATACCCCCGATGCTGGAAAAAACCCGCGGCCAAGCACAGGTCCTCGCCCAAAATGAAATTGCACTCTCGCTTGAAAAAGCCGATAGCTTATTACGACATGAAATTGAACGCCTACAAGCCTTGGCTGCAAAAAATCCTGCAGTACGACCAGAGGAAATCAGTGCACTACAGCTAGAACATCAACAATTGCTGAAAGCACTACCGCAATCACGCCCACGACTGGATTCACTACGCTTGATCACTAGCCCAGATTTTTTATCGATGCGGCGTTAGGGCACGTAGGAGGCCGCTTGCGGGCGACCGTCGGGCCCAAGGGTCCTCCTACTTCACCAATCTGGGACCACGTTTTGTGAAAGGCGGTTGACCGCGCCAGTAGCGGATCATCAGCCAGCCGAATAACATGCCGCCTAGATGTGCAAAGTGAGCGATGCCCGCAGCCGAACCAGTCACACCCATCAATAGAGAAATAGCACCGAAAATGATGACCATTGTGCGAGCTTTCATCGGGATCGGCGGAATGATCAACATCATTCGCTGATTCGGAAATAGCATTCCATAGGCCAGCAACAATCCAAAAACACCGCCCGAAGCTCCAATCGTCGGATAGATATCATTCCCCAATATTCCACTGCTCACTAATAACAATTGAATCAAGCCCGCACCTATTGTGCAAATTAATAAATACTGAATATATTTACGCGCCCCCCAGGTTTGCTCAAGCACTGCACCAAATTGAAACAAGGCAATACCGTTAAAAAATAGATGGATAAAATCGCCATGAAGAAAACCATAACTCAGTAATTGCCAAGGATAAAATGTGGCAGTTACCAGGCTCCCGTCGCCTGCGGTGCCAAGAGTGTGTTGCCCCAAAGGCCAAAGTGCGAAAAACAATAAGGTTTCATCCGGGAATACTTTCTGCAATAAAAAAGCTCCCGTCATAATGAACAACAGCAATTTGGTAATGCGGGGTAAATGCACGATGTCATCTCCAGTAAACAGCCGGTATCATAGCCAATATGAGTGCGGAATCGTCAGACATCAAGCTAATTAGCCAAAAAATTTCTCAGCAAGCATGGCTAGCGAGTGATGACTTGTTTAATCCAAGTTTATTACATGCCCTATTTGAAGAACTTTATGCACATGAGACATCAGAGGCATTGAGTCTGGCTTTTGTTGGACATAAAGAAACTAAAACAATTTCATCACTTCGCGGTGACTCTACCCTCTGGCTCGATGACCCTCGCTGTGGCGAAGCTTCAAAAACTTTTCTTGCTGCACTCGATGTTTTACGAAAAGACTTAAACCAGTCTTTATTACTCGGCCTTGAATCGGTCGAGGCCCATTACGCGGTGTATCCGCCAGGTGCGGCTTACGTGCGGCATCGGGATCGTTTTCGTGATGATGATGCGAGAGTGTTGTCTTTAGTCTGTTATCTGAATGCAGACTGGCCTGATAGCGCCGGTGGTGAATTGCGATTGCATTTGGCCGATGGTGATCATGATATTGCCCCCAAGATGGGAACGAGTGTTATTTTTCTGAGCGAAGAAATTGAACATGAGGTTTTGCCTGCCACGCAAACGAGATACAGCATTGCGGCATGGTTTCGGCAGCGTGAGATAAAATTACGTTCATAACTATCGTTGGCAGGGCTGTAAGGCTCGAATAATCCAAGTTATTTTTTCTTCACTCTTGCCGGCGGTGCCCAAAGTAATTGATCTAACGTTGCCGCCGCTCTGTGCCCACGTACTTTCCCATTCACAACCTCAACACCTTCGGCTCGCAGTCGCTGAATTTGTTCAGCGTAGTGCGCTGAATCTTCTGGAAATGCAATGCTGCCATCAGAACGTAATATTCGATGCCAGGGTAATTGCTTGTCGTCGTTATGCGAAAGAATACTGGCGACCATTCGTGCACGACCGGGCAAACCTGCGCGACGAGCAATTTCGCCATAACCAGCAATCTCGCCTGTCGGAACGGCATGAATGGCGGCTATGATTTTCTCAGGGGCAGACTTTAGCGGCATAGGAGACTAGAATATGCCTTCTTAGGAGAACCGTCATGCGTAGTTTTGAATCCATTCGCAGTCACGTGGAAGGCAAATATAAAGTGACTGCACGTGAGCCCTATCTGGTTTGCGTTGAACTGTCTTTGGAGCAGGGCACTCGATACCAAAGTATTTTTCTATCGGAGCTCGAAGCCGAAGACAGTCGTAAATATTTGCGCCTCAGTACTGCAGTTGCTCCGATGACCGGTCTGGATGCAAAAAAAATGCTGGCTTTCAATTGGCAGAGCCGCGTCGGTTTTATGGCCATCGGCGAACTCGATGGCGTGCCCTACTTGCAACTTTGCGAAAACCGCCCATTCGATAGCCTAGATGCGGCCGAACTTGATCGCTTGATCCTCGAAATCGGCGGTGTTGGCGACAACCTGGAACGCATGTTGTCTGCCGGTGGTGATTTACACTAATGGCTACACCATTGAATCACTAGAATAAAAAAGGGTCATCTGGCCCTTTTTTAATGCGAGAAATCCATAGTATTGAATATCAGGCCCATCCCATCGATATCAATAATTTCAATAGTCCGTAAGCCATCAATCCGGCCGAGGGAATAGTGAGTATCCAGGCCCAGACAATTCGCTCGATCACGCTCCATTTCAATGCTCGGGGGTTCTTTGCAAAACCCACGCCCATGATTGCAGTGGAAATGCTGTGGGTCGTGGAAACCGGCATGCCGAAATGGGCAGCAATCGTCAGAATAGTCGCTGAACTAGTTTCGGCAGCAAAGCCGTTAATCGGATGTAGCTTGACCATTTTGTGGCCCAGAGTTTTGATGATTTTCCAGCCACCGACTGCCGTGCCCAAGGCCATGACAATCGCGCAGGTGTAGATAATCCAGGTGTCGATGTCTTTATCGCCACCGTTGGGATGAAGGAAAGAAAGCCACCCGGGCAGAGTGTCGAGCGTTCCGCTGGTCTGCGCCCCCATCAATGCCAAGGCGATAATGCCCATAGTTTTTTGTGCATCGTTAGTGCCATGGGCAAAACCCATATATGCGGCACTGCCGATTTGGGCCTTGCCGAACACGGTATTGATCCAGCGTGGACGCGAGATGCGGCTAATCCATCCGCCCATGCTATTCATTTTGGATATGACGGCCATCATGAGGCCCATTACCACGAGGCCTAAAGTAAATCCGGCAACCGGTGAGCTCAACATCGGAATGACCACTTTCCAGAGTATGCCTTTGTTCTCGGTCCAGACTTCGGCGGTTTTAGACCATATGAGCGCATCGAAATTATTATCGGAGCCGGCCAAAGCAGCACCGCAAAGTCCACCGATAAGCGCATGGCTTGATGACGAGGGCAATCCGAAATACCAGGTAATTAAATTCCAGATAATGCCGCCCGCCAAGGCGCAAATAATCAGTTGCGATGTGATGTTGACTGTATCGGCATCCAACAGACCCGAGGAAATAGTTTTTGCTACGGCAGTTCCATATAAGGCACCAATCAAATTCATGACAGCGGCCATTATTACTGCTTGCGTCGGCGTCATAACTTTGGTGGCCACCACGGTCGCGATGGAATTGGCCGTATCATGAAAACCATTGATGAATTCGAATATCAACGCGGTCAAAATGACCAAAAGCAGAAGCGTAAGTGCTAACACGTGACGCTCCTTAACTGTTTTTCAGGACAACTTGATAAATCACATTGCCTGCATCGCGGCAGCGGTCAATTGCTTTTTCCAGAATTTCAAACAGATCCTTGAGGATCAAGTAGCGCATGGGATCGGTTTCGCGGGTATAGCTTTCGCGATACATATCGAGAATCAATCGATCGGCTTCGTTCTCGATGGCCTGCAATTTGTCATTGAGCAGCTTAGAGTGGTCCAGGTTCATGCCTTTGCGTAGCAGACCGACCATTTCTTCAAGAACAACGCAGGCTTTTTCAAGCATGACAGCACGCGAGGCGAAATCGACATCGCCCATGCGGTCGGAAGCAATCATGTATCGTTCTGCAAACTTCTCCACCGTCTTGGGAATTTTGTACAAAACGCTGTTGAGAGCTTCGATATCTTCACGTTCGAGGGCCGTCACGAACGTGTTGACGAGTTCTTGGCTAATCTGGGCGGCAATATCTTTCTCACGCTGGCGGGCAAGCTTGAACTTGTCGAGCGAGCGTTGTCCTGCCGGTGCCTGCAATAATTCGACCAATGCAGTGGTACTTTCACGTGCAGCGCCGACACTGGCTTCAAGCAAACCATAAAACTTGTCACCCTTGCCGAAAATGGTTTGCAGAGAAAACATGAAAAACCCCTTGTTGAGCAAAAATAATTGATATGACAGTTTTTTGAAGTATTTACTTCATCTTTATGGCAAGGATTATAGCCCAGCCCGACTGGATGATTTCCGACCAAATGTCATATGGCTGCGTTATTATGTTTACTTCAGAAACAACCGCTAAAACCATGATTAATCGGATAATTAACCCACTTTTGGCAGTTTTTGCCAGTTTTCTGCTGCCCTCTTTGGCTTGGGCAAGCTCAGACCCCAGTGACAAACTTGACCTGACTGACCATCCATTAGGCTTGCTGGCAGTCGGCATTTTTGTGACGGCGTATGCCTTCGTTGTGCTGGAAGAAAAAATCCACCTGCGCAAATCCAAACCGGTGTTACTGGCGGCGGGATTGATATGGGGCATCGTGGCTTGGTACAGCAGCCAGCATTCTGCTCTGGGCCAAGATTTTGCCGCAAATGCTTTCCGGCATATTTTTTTGGAATTTACCGAATTATTTTTCTTTTTGATCGTGGCGATGAGTTTTGTCGCCGCTATGACCGAGCGAAATGTATTCGAAACACTACGCGCAGAGCTGGTAAGCAGAAACCTGAGTTATCGTGCACTGTTCTGGATTACCGGAATTGCGTCGTTCTTTTTTTCCGCCGCTTTGGACAACCTCACCACTGCACTGATCATGTCGGCTGTGATTTTGGCGGTAGGCGCCGGCAATATTCGCTTCATCACGCTGGCCTTCATCAATCTGGTGGTAGCGGCGAATGCCGGTGGTGCCTGGTCTGCCTTTGGCGATATCACCACCTTGATGGTGTGGCAGGCGAAAAAAGTAGAGTTTTTTGAATTCTTTGCACTGTTTCTACCTTCGTTGGTGAATTGGTTAATCCCAGCACTCTGCATGTACTTTGCGGTGCCGAAAGAAACCCCGCCGCCGGGCAAAGACAATGCCGATGTGAAATTTGGTGGCTGGATTACCTGCGTAGTGTTCGCAATGACTATTGCGATTACTGTGGCCGGCAAACAATTTCTGCATATGCCACCGGTGTTCGGCATGATGTTTGGCCTGGGCTTGCTGCAAATCTGGGGCTACTTCATTAAGCGCTATGAAATCAGGAAGTCAGCCTTAAGCGATTCTCACGAAAGTGAAAATTACAATGTTTTTGAAATTATCGCGCGTGCCGAATGGGATACCTTATTATTTTTCTATGGTGTCTTACTTTGTGTTGGAGGCCTAGCGACCATGGGCTATCTGGAACTGGCTTCGACACAAATGTATGGCGAACTCGGCTTTACGACGGCCAATATAATCATGGGCGTAATGTCGGCGATCGTTGATAATATTCCCATTATGTACGCCGTCTTGCAGATGAATCCGCCCATGGATCATGGCCAGTGGCTGTTGATAACCCTAACTGCAGGTGTAGGCGGCAGCTTGTTATCGGTCGGCTCAGCTGCAGGCGTAGCTCTTATGGGAGTCTCCAAGGGCCAATATACCTTTATGGGACATTTGAAATGGACCTGGGCTATTGCGCTCGGCTACATCGCCAGCATCTATACTCACCTCTGGATTAATGCTGCGCACTTCTCATGATTGAAATATTGATTGTCATTGTTCTGGTGTTGTTTAACGGCTTCTTCGCTTTGTCGGAGATGGCCGTGATGACTTCGCGCAAGCAGCGTCTGAAACAACTAGCGCTCACCAGCTCCCGCGCACGCAAGGCGATGGAATTGGCCGAACATCCAGAAAACTTTTTATCGGCGGTACAAGTCTGGATTACCTTACTTGGCTTGCTGACCGGTTATTTTGGCGGTCAATCACTTGCTATAAAATTTCAAGTGCCGCTGGTGGAGTTGGGTATTCCGCTTATTACCAAATACTCGTACAACATCGCCTTTGCCTGTAGTTTCATTTTGATTCTTTTAATCTCAGTAGTGCTGGGTGAATTAGTACCGAAGCGACTAGCTACTTTACGTCCGGAAAAAATCGCGACTGCAGTGGCAATACCCATGAGCATTCTCAGCATGATTGCCCGGCCAGCTGTGCTGGTGCTGACACTATGCACGCGAACTTTATTACGGCTTATGGGCCTGGGTAAAATCGCTGAAGAAAAAGTAACAGAAGAAGAGATTCGTCACCTGGTTGCAGAAAGCCACGAACAAGGCGTAATTGATGGTGACGAACGCAATATGCTCAATCGCGTTTTACGATTGGGTGACCGCACCTCCGATTCCCTTATGACGCCACGCACACGCATTACCTGGCTGGATGCGAATGCATTGCTGGAAGATAATCTTTCAAAAATGCGCGACACTTCGTTTGCCCGCTTTCCGGTTTATCGTGGTAGCGATACCGACGTACTGGGCGTACTTGAAGTTAAAACTCTGGCCGGTTACACCGATGTCAAAACAAATGATGAATTATTTCGCCAATTACGCCCGGCTCTGTTTGTGTCTGACTCCACCAATGCCTTGCGATTATTGGAAATCTTCCGTGAGGAACAACAAACCGTTGGCTTGGTCGTGGATGAATACGGCGATATTCAGGGCCTTGTCTCGTTGAATGATTTACTTGGCGCAGTATTAGGACGCATCCAAGATAGTGAAAGTAGTGAAGACGAGCCAACCATTGTCCAGCGCGCCGACAATTCCTGGTTGATAGATGGCCGTGTTTCGGCCGATGAACTAAAAGAATTACTCGGCCTCCATACATTGCCCAATGAAGACGAACAGGATTTTACGACTGCCGCCGGCATGGTCATTGCCCATTACGGACGCATTCCACTTGCCGGTGAATTTTTTGACTGGCAGCGTTGGCGAATTGAAGTCGTCGATCTAGACGGCGCCCGCGTTGATAAATTACTCATCGCCAAAATACCTGACAAAACCATGGACGCCGAAGCTATCTAATGAAATTTAGATTCCCCAAAGGCAGCGGCCCATTACCGCCAAGTACGCATCAATTAATCAATAAAATGTGCGAAGGCCAGCCTGAGGATGAACTGACGCTCAGTGGTTTGCTCGATGAATTTCAAGAGCGTGCTTTTGGCCTGTTTTTATTTCTCGCCTTGTTGCCTACTTTTATTCCAGTGCCTGCAGGCCAAGGCGCGGTCAGCGGTTTTTTGGTAGCGCTGATTGGATTGCAGTTTCTAATACGGCTTGAACACCCTTGGTTGCCTAGCTTTATTGCCAAACGAAGCTTTCATCGTTCAAGAATCATTAGCTTCAGCAAACGCTTCGATAAATGGCTGCTCAGGCTGGATAAAATTACAACCCCACGCGATGAGTGGATTTTCAGCAACCCTTTTGCCCATGCGTTTACCGGCCTGCTACTTTTTTTATTGGGTGTCTGTCTGGCATTGCCTTTATTTGGCACCAATATTCCTTTTGGTGTGATCCTGTTGTTTTTCTCATTTGCCCTGATTGAACGTGATGGCCGTTTTATGATGATTGGCTGGCTACTGGGCATCATCGAAATCACCGTATTGGTATTTTTTTCAAAAGAACTCGGCATGCTGGTGGCTTCGTGGTTTTGATTTTTTTGGGAGCTGGTTCACCTGCGATTGAAACTTTCAGTTTTCTATAATCTCGAACATTCAATCGCTGGTGAACCAGCCCCACAAATTCCTAAATCAAGCCAAAAACAATTTCGCGACTTCCTGTGCCAACATTGGTCGGCCTATCCAAAAACCCTGGCCCTGATCGCAGCCGCGCTCACGCAACACTGCATACTGGCCTTCGGTTTCAATGCCTTCGGCAACTACGGTAATGCCGAGTGAATGCGCCATCGCGATAATCGATGTCGTCAATGCCAGATCATCTGGGTCGCGCAATAAATCAGTGACGAAACTACGATCAATTTTGACGCCATCGACCGGCACGCGACGTAAATGACTCAAGCCGGAGAAGCCGGTGCCGAAATCATCGAGCCATACTTTTACACCCGTCGCACGAATACGCGAGAGTAAAACGCTGGCCTGGTTTTCATCGCTCAATATTGCGGTTTCAGTAAGCTCCAGGTGCAGCTGATGCGGCTTCAAGCCCGATGATGCCAGTACGGTTTCAACGACATCTACCAGTTCACCGCCACGCAATTGTTTAGAAGACACGTTAACCGAAACAAAGGGCAAGGTTTTTTCGGTAGCGGTCCACGTGGCGGCATCGTTACAAGCGAGCACCAATGCATGCCGCCCCAGCATTTCAATCAAACCGCTTTGCTCGGCAACTTCAATAAAGGTTGAAGGCGGCACCATGCCTAACCGCGGATGTTGCCAACGCATTAATGCTTCGGCACCGACAATGCGACCATCAATCAAGTTATAGATCGGTTGATACATCAATCCCATTTCCCCGCGTTCAAATGCCCCACGCAAATCCTGCTCCAGTTGTACCCGACGCTCGACAGCCTGATCCATGGCACGGCTGTAAAAACGATAACAATTCTTGCCGGCAACTTTGGCTTGGTACATCGCGATATCGGCATTTTTAAGCAGCACACCGGCGGCATTGGCATCGAAGGGAAACAAGGTAATACCAATCGAGGCACTCAGATAAAGTGGATTGCCGTGCAATACAAGTGGCTTGCGAACTTCGGTCAATAAATCTTCGGCTAGTTCACTGGAGCTATTGCGAATATCGGATTTCAAAAAAAGCAGAATAAATTCATCGCCACTAAAACGCGCGACTTGCGATCCGGGTAGTCCGTGTTTTTCCAGTGTCGCTTTGACTCGCAATGACAACAGGTTTAACACCTCGTCGCCTTCTTCATGACCTAGGGTATCGTTCACCCGCTTGAAATCATCAAGGTCGATAAATAACAAAGCCAATTCACCGCTATAGGCCTGCAGTGTCAATAATCGATCTTCAAGCTCTTCACGAAATGCCAGACGATTGGCTAAACCAGTCAGTGAATCGGTATAAGCCATGCGGCGAATTTCACGATCATGTCTTGCCACACCGGAACTCATGCGAGCGAACGCGCGAGTTAAGCCACCAATTTCGTCTTCACGGTTTGAAGACAAATTCACATCGGCGTATCGGCCCTGCTCCATTTGATCGGTGGCCAAAGACAAATCCCGCACGGGGCTAATAACGTGACGCTCCAGTAAGTACAATAATCCGAATGCAATAACAAACATGCCGATGGTCGTTGCCAGTAACCAGCGCCAATGCCGATCGTTTGATTGTTTCAGATTATTTTTCAAAGGTTGCAACAAGGAAATATTGCTCGCCGTTTGCGCACTGAGTACCATGCCAATTCGCAAGCCACCGACACGCTGCCCGGATATCAGTACCGGTGCGGAAATATCCAGTAATTTTTCATTCCATTGCGATACGATTTTATTTTCGCTAATGGCTGTACTCACCACACTCGCCAAGGGATCTACCATCGGTTTTCCGTTACTGCTTCCTTCGGCAGCATCGGCAACAATAATCCCCTGATTATCAAAAACAATCACATAGACGACATCATTCTGTTTTTTTAGATCATGCAGTGTTTTTTCCACTGCAACGGAATCTTTGGTTTGAAGCTTGCCCGCAATATCGGGGGCCCAGCGACTGACCATCGCCTCACCTTTACGCTTTAAATTTTCCTGATCAATGCTGCGCATCGCGCTTTCTGTCAGCGCAAGCATTTGGCTGTGGTTAGTTTTTTCATTCATCCACAACACGGAAAAAATGATCACCACCAGGAACATCATCAAGCCGAGCAAGCCAAGCATTTGCCCGCGCAAACCCAAGCGAAGACGCCAGCGACCTTGTTCTCGAACTAATTTCATGATGCCTAGATTAACCCACTGCACATTATATTTTTGTTTATTGCGAACGCTTCAATTTCAGCATGCGCTGGGTATCGGAAAACAGACCACGTAATATTTTAATTTCGCGCAGGTCCATATTGGCTCGTAAATACAAACGCCGCAAACGTGAAGTCACTATTTCCGGGGCGCGACCTTTATGGAATTCGACCTGCTCCATCAGCTCAGCCAAATGTCCGAAGAAGCGTTCCATATCTTCATGGGTTGCAGGAGCCTCGTCAGGTTCCAATGGTGTATGAGGAAGAACGACAGGCTCCGATTGCAAGGCCAAAACGGCCACATGGTATTCGTAGGCCAGTATTTGCACGGCAGCAGCGAGATTTAGCGAGGCGTAATCGGGGTTGGCCGGAATACATACGGTGGCATGGCAACGCTGTAAATCCTCGTTTTCAAGGCCGGTACGTTCGCAGCCAAAAACCAACGCTGCTTTGCCGGTCTGTCCGGCTTGCAGCAGTGTTGCCACCGCTCCTCTGGGCATAAATTCAGGTAACGGTACTTCGCGTCGTCGTGAAGAAGTACCCATGACAAAATGGCAGTCGGCTACAGCATCGGCCAGACTTTCGTGCAAAACGGCTTTGTCCAATAGATCAACAGCACCGGCAGCTAACGCACTGGCTTCGGCATGCGGAAATTTGTGCGGCTTGACCAAATGCAGCTCGGACAGGCCCATGGTTTTCATGGCGCGCGCCGCAGAACCGATATTGCCAGGGTGTTGAGTACCCACTAAAACAATGCGAAGTGATGATTTCATTGGCCAAGTTTAAGGGTTTTACAAGGCTTTGAGCGAAGGCTCAATAGATCCTCTGGTATAATTCGCCCGCCGTGGCATTGACTGCGGCACGTTCTTCCACACAATCTAATGTTAGGCGGGCCTATGCAAAACCCAGTCATTACTGTCATGACCAAAGCCGCGCGGATGGCCGGTACCGTGATGTTGCGCCATATGAGCAAGCTCGCCAGCTTGAATGTCATCGAAAAAAGCCCGCAAGACTACGCTAGCGAAGTCGATGCGGCGGCTGAAAAAGAAATCATCAAGGAACTTCGCCGTGCTTATCCGGATGTTGCCATTTTGGCAGAAGAGTCCGGAGCCATGGGCACCGGTCGTCAAACTTTTGTAATTGACCCATTAGATGGCACATCGAACTATCTTCGTGGCTTTCCGCATTTTTGTGTTTCGATTGCCCTGGTAGAAAATGGCGAACCGGTGGACGGTGTTATTTTTGATCCATTGCGCAATGAGCTTTTTACTGCCAGCCGTGGTGCCGGTGTATTGCTCAACGATAAAAAAATGCGCGTTGCCGAGCGTAAAGATCTCAATGGCAGCATGCTGATTACCGGGTTCCCGCCACGCGAACGTGTTCGCCTGCCCGCACATCTTCAAGCCGTCGGTGAATTACTGAAAACGGCCGAAGATATTCGTCGTACCGGCTCGGCGGCTCTGGACCTTGCTTATGTCGCTTGCGGACGTGTTGACGGTTATTTTGAAGCCGGTATCAAGCCCTGGGACATCGCCGCCGGTATTTTAATGGTGCGCGAAGCCGGTGGCCGCGTTTGCGATTTCAAAGGTCGTAGCGATAAGTTGCTCAACACAGGACACATTGTTGCAGGCAATCAGAAGATCAGCGCTGCACTGCAAAAATCTTTAGTGGATTCGGGTTACGCCGCAGCGTTTTCCTAACACGTAGGGGCGCTTGCTTGCTGCGCCTGCTCTTTACTCTGCAAGCCGAGCAGGCGCAGCTAGCAGGCGCCCCGACACGATAAAAAAACCGCGCAATGCGCGGTTTTTTTATTCAACAGTGAAGCCTGATAAAACTTACGGGCGACGTTCCAGCTCTGCAAGATCCTTTGCTTTCGGCATCAGATCCTGCTTGCTGACACCCATCCACAACAAAAGCGTACAAGCGACAAAAATCGAAGACAGCGTACCGAATACGATACCAATCATTTGCGACTCAGCCATACCTTCGAGCGAAGCACCGCCGTAGATGTACAAGGCCAACACCGTCAGGAATGCCACGAACGACGTAATGATGGTGCGCGAAAGAGTTTGATTGACGGAGCGATTCATCACCTCTGCAGGCGAAACCCTTTGTAGGTTCCTGAAGTTTTCACGCACACGATCAAATACCACAATGGTATCGCTGATCGAATAACCCATCACCGACAAAATACCCGCTAACACGGCCAGATCGAGTTCGTGCTGGGTAATGGCAAACCAGCCCGCCACCAATACGACGTCGTGCAAGGTCGTGATTATGGCGGCTACCGCGAATTTCCACTCGAAACGCGCGGCAACATAAATCAGGAAGCCCAACACCACGAATATCGCGGCTTTAAGACCATTCCATGCCAATTCATTGCCGATTTGCGGACCCACGTAAACGCTGGGGAAAACCTTGCCCGGATTGTCGGAAGTCTGCGCTGCAACCAGCACTTTGTCCGAAAATTCCTGGATTTTCTTGGCCTCGTTGTTATCTTTATTCAGACGCATACGAATAACGATGTCGTTACCCTCGCCGAAAGTACGAACTTCCGAATTTGGGAAGCCATTCTTTTCGAGACGCTGACGCATTTGTTCGACATTGACGGGTTTCTCGAATTTGATTTCCGTCATGGTGCCGCCGGTAAAATCGAGTGCGTAGTTAAATCCATTAATCGCCATTGCACTAATCGCTACCACCATTAATAAAGCGGCAACGATGAGCGACGCAACCCGCAAGCGCATGAAATTGATATTGCTATTAGAAGGAAAAAGTTCCACATCGCCTCCGGTGCGATTAAATCGACAGGCCAGTCATCTTGCGACGACCGCCATAAATCAGGGTAGAAATTCCGCGTGACACCGATACGGCGGTGTACATCGAGGTAACAATACCGATGATGAGAGTGATACCAAAACCACTGATCGGGCCCGAGCCGAATACCGCCATCGCAATACCGGCCAGCAAGGCCGTGATATTGGCATCAGCAATCGTGCCACTGGCTTTGTCATAACCGGCAGCAATACTGGCAAGCGGTGTATTGCCCAGCCTGAGTTCTTCTCGGATACGTTCGTTGATCAGTACGTTCGCATCGACCGACATACCGACGGTAAGGGCGATACCCGCGAAACCCGGCAATGTCATCGTAGCGCCGAAAACCGACAGGAGCGCAACGACCATCAATAGATTAAGCAGCAAGGCCAGATTGGTAATGACACCAAACACCTTGTAATAAACTACGAAAAACACCAGTACGAAAGCAAACGAGAACACCACTGCCTGAATACCACGCTTCACGTTTTCCGCACCCAAACTTGGTCCGACAACACGTTCCGAAACAATATCGACCGGTGCTGCGAGCGAACCGGACTTTAATTGTTCCGATAATTTTTTCGCTTCAATAGGATCAAGCCCGGTCGTAATGAAAGCGTTGCTGAAAGTGCCGTTGATGGTAGCGGTGTTGATAACGAATTCTTCGGTAACTGAACCACGGACCGGCTTGCCATCGATGATGCGGGTAATAGGCTTGCGCTCGATATAAACCACGGCCATCGGTTTTCCGACATTACGCTGGGTGTGGGCAAACATGCGTTTGCCACCTGCCGCATCGAGTTTGATTTCAACGGCCGGCGTACCCGATTTTGGATCTACGGTCGGGGCAGCATTAACTAACTGGTCACCCGAGACAATAACACGCTTGGAGAGCAGCACCGGAATGTCTGGGTCTGAAGGATTTTGTTTGCGCATGATGTAAACGCGCGAACCGATTGGCGCCACGCCTCCGTTCATTGCACCGAAGGCATCGCCTTCGACGACTGCACGGTATTCCAGTGTAGCCGTTGCGCCGAGTAATTCTTTCGCACGTACGGTGTCCTGAATACCCGGCAATTGCACGATGATGCGATCATCACCTTGGCGCTGAATGATAGGCTCACCCAAAGCCGCCATCCGGTTTCTGATGGTGATGATATTTTTATCAATCGCATCAGTCGCAATCTTGGTCAACTCTGCCGGAGTCACAGTGGCGTCTAGACTTAAGGCATCGGCACCCCCGCTAATTGCCAACACGGGAAAAGCCGATTTCAACGAACGTAATGCCTTCGTCTTTGCGTCCTGATCGGAAAAAATAATTCTGATTTCCGTTGCTGTATTTGAAACATCCGAATACGCAATTTTATTGTCTTTCAGGAAAGTACTGATTTCCTCGGCGTAAATTCCTACACGTTTTTCTCTTGCCGCTGCCTGATCAACCTGCAGCAGGAAGTGCACACCACCGCGCAAATCCAAGCCTAATGTCATCGGATTGGCGCCAATCTTGCCCAACCAAGCCGGAGCCGTCGAAGAAAGATTCATGGCGGCATTGTAATCAGCACCCAATTCGGGGCGAAGTATATCGGCAGCTTTCAGTTGGGTGTCATTGTCTGACAAGCGCACGATGACATTGTCGCCTTCGAGTGCAATGCTTTTGTAAGCGACGTTTTGTGCTTTTAGTAGCGTTTGCACCTTGGTAACTAATGCAGCATCTACCGGTATTTTACCTGCCGCCGCAACTTGAACTGCCGGGTCTTGCGGGAAAATATTGGGCAATGCATACAAAGTACTGAGCGACAATACAATAACAATCAGTGTGTATTTCCAACGGGAAAATTCAAGCATGGAACACCATAAAGGCCGTCAGGCCAAAAAAGTAGAAATCGAATGGGATTTAATTAAGCAGACTTCAAGGTGCCTTTCGGCAACACGGCGCTGATGGCATTTTTTTGCAATTTGATTTTGGTGTTGTCGGCAATTTCGACAGTAATAAAATTGTCGCCGATGTCGTCAACGCGACCGGCAATGCCGCCGCTGGTGATGACTTCGTCACCCTTGCTCAACTTGGTAATGAGTTCTTTGTGTTCTTTTTGGCGCTTCATTTGCGGGCGGATCATCAGAAACCACATCACGACAAACATTACGGCAATCATGATCAAGGGGCCAAAACCACCACCGGCAGGTGCGGCGGCGGATTGAGCTGCGGCAGGAGAAACAAAGAAATCAAGCAAGGACATAGTTTTTCTCGTAAGTAATTCGTAGCAAAGCGGGCAATTATGCCAGAGCGTCTGGCCCAGCGCATGGGCAAGGCGTTATTTTAGGGAACTTGGGCACCGATTCAGCGGTTTTCAAGCCGCCTGAGCACATAAAATTCGTTCCGGAACTCATCAAAACGCCCCAATTCTATCGCTGCACGAATTTCCCGCATCAATTCCTGGTAGTAATGCAGGTTGTGAATCGTGGCCAGCATCGAGGCCAGAATTTCATTGCATCGGTCCAAATGCCGCAAATAGGCACGGGTATAGCCGGTACGGCAGGTGTAACAGGCACAACCGGGTTCAATGGGTTGCAGGTCTTTTTCATACTGGGCATTACGAATTCGAACCTGACCGAAATGGGTAAAGTAATGGCCATTGCGTGCGTTGCGGGTCGGCATGACGCAATCGAACATATCGATTCCGCGTGCAACGGCTTCAACGATATCTTCTGGCTTGCCAACGCCCATCAGGTAACGCGGCTTGTCTTCGGGCAATTGCGGACAAATCGCTTCCAGCGTGCGTTCACGTTCTTCCGGCGGCTCGCCGACCGCCAAGCCGCCCACGGCATAACCATCAAAATCCAGCTGCTTCAAACCGTCGGACGATTGCGTGCGTAGGTGCGGATACACCCCACCCTGCACGATGCCGAACAAGGCCGCGTCATTGCCTTCATGCGCTTTTTTCGAACGCTCGGCCCAGCGCAAACTCAACTCCATTGATTTTTTTGCCACGATTTCGGTCGCCGGATAGGGTGTGCACTCATCGAAAATCATCACGATGTCTGAGTTCAGCACTTTTTGGATATGCATGCTTTCTTCGGGGCCGAGAAATACTTTTGCGCCGTCGGTAGGCGATGCAAACGTCACGCCCTGCTCGGTAATTTTTCGGCGTTTGGCCAATGAGAAGACTTGGAAGCCGCCGGAATCGGTAAGGATGGGCTTATCCCATTTACAAAAACCATGCAGACCTTCGTGAGCAGCAATCACTTCAAGACCGGGACGTAAATACAGATGAAAAGTATTGCCAAGAATTATTTCAGCACCTATTTCCTTTAGGGATTCCGGCAACATGGCTTTCACCGTGCCGTAAGTGCCGACCGGCATGAAAGCCGGCGTTTCCACGGTGCCGCGCGGAAAATGCAGACGACCACGCCGTGCCTTTCCGCTTGATGCAAAATTTTCAAAACGCATGCGACTCATGCTTCAACCTCGGGAAACAACAACATGGCATCGCCATAGGAAAAGAAGCGGTAGCGTTTTTCAATCGCGTGCTGATAAGCCGCCATGATGCGCTCGCGTCCCGAGAATGCAGAGACCAGCATCATCAGGGTACTTTCCGGCAAGTGGAAATTGGTCACCATTGCATCGACTGATTTCACTTTGACGCCAGGAAAAATAAAGATCTGGGTGTCATCAGCATATGGTTTTACTTCGCCGTCGCGATAAGCTGTTTCCAGCGCGCGGACAACCGTTGTACCCACAGCAATCACGCGACCGCCACGAGCTCGAGTTTTTGCGATTTGTCCGCATAACTCGGCGCCGACATTCAGCCATTCGCTATGCATGGTGTGCTCTTGAATGGTCTCGCTGCGCATGGGTTGAAAAGTCCCGGCGCCAACATGCAAAGTGATGTGACCAAACTCGACACCTTTTGTTTTTAGTGCCGTCAGCAAGTCTTCATCAAAGTGTAGACCTGCAGTCGGTGCAGCAACTGCGCCGGGTTGTTTAGCGAATACCGTTTGATAACGATCATCATCGGTAATATCGGCATCGCGCTGGATGTACGGTGGCAAGGGCATGCGACCAACACGTAACAATACTTTTTCCAGCGGCTCATTGGTTTCAAATCGAAGCCGATAAAATTCGCCTTCACGACCCAGCACAGTAATTTCGGTGCCTTCATCCAGAATAATTTTCGAATCCGGTTTTGGCGATTTGCTGGCACCAATCTGCGCCCGAACTTCATGGGCACTGGTAATTCGTTCCAGCAGAATTTCAACCCGCCCACCGGATTCTTTCTGACCAAACAAACGGGCCGGGATTACCCGAGTATCGTTGAATATCAGTAAATCACCCGATTGCAGAAACTCTGGCAAATCGCGCACCGTTTTATCGACAAAACCGCTTTGATCGTTGTGCACTACTAGTAAACGGCTGGCAGAACGTTCAGGTAGCGGCGATTGGGCAATTAATTCCGGCGGCAGGTCAAAATGGAAATCCGATTTTTTCATCTGGGGTCTCGTTTGGGTCGGCTATTGTAGCCAATGAATCCGTAGGAGGCCGCTTGCGGGCGTCCTTAGCTTGGCGAGCTAACGGACCAGGTTCGGGCCCAAGGGCCCTCCTACTGGGCTTTTAGGGGGTTATATCGGCGATTTTGGCATGCTAAAATGGCTGCCTAATTTATTGATTTGCTTGAAAACACTGCGCGGGAAGCCCCTGCGCATTTTTCATTTTTCAGCGAATCCTTTCGTAGTACCCAGGAGTAGCTATATGAACATTCTCGATATTCTCAAACCACTGCGTGATCGTGCCGGTAGTGTGCGGACTAAGGGTTTGGACGACGCCAGTCTGCTGCGACTCAGCGTGCAGTTCCCAGAACTTAATGATGCCGCAAAAGCGGCCGCCGAACTATTTGGCGAGATTCAAAGCGAGTTTGCCGAACTCATCGATGCCGATGAGCAGGCGCAAATTAATGCGACTCAATCGGGCTTCGTGAATTTTTATAATGATGATGCCGTTAGTCCCTATGTTGCATTGGCTGCACGCGGTCCTTGGGTCATCAGCATGAAAGGCCGTGTCCTGCATGATTCCGGCGGTTACGGCATGCTCGGTTTTGGTCACACGCCTGCCAATGTCATTGATACTATGAGCAAGCCTCAGGTCATGGCGAATGTGATGGCGCCAAGCCTGTCGCATTTGCGTGTTGCACGTGCACTGCGCAATGAAATCGGCCACACACGTGGTACCTGCCCTTACGTAAAATTTCTGGCTCTCAATTCGGGTTCAGAATCGGTATCACTGGCTGGCCGTATCGCCGATGTGAATACCAAACAGCATACCGATGTGGGTGGTCGCCATGCCGGCAAGCGCGTAAAACGCATTGCCATGAAAGGCGCGTTTCATGGCCGTACCGAATTGCCGATGCTGTATTCCGATTCGTCCCGCAAAGCCTATGCAGAAAACCTGGCGAGCTGGAAGCATCATGAAAACCAACTCATCACCATTGAACCGTATTCCATCGAAGCTTTGAAACAAGTCTTTGCCGATGCCGATGCAAACGGTTGGTATTTTGAAGCCATGTTTTTAGAACCCGTGATGGGCGAAGGCGACCCTGGCCGCGCAGTACCGCCTGCATTTTATGCCGCCGCACGCGAACTCACGAAGGCACACGGCACTTTGCTAATGATCGATTCGATTCAAGCTGGGCTGCGCGCTCACGGTGTGTTGTCGATTGTTGATTACCCGGGCTTTGAAGGTCTTGAAGCGCCCGACATGGAAACATATTCCAAAGCGCTGAACGGCGGTCAATATCCACTCTCGATATTGGCAGTCAATGAACGTGCTGCCGGTTTATACCGCAAAGGCATTTACGGCAATACCATGACCGCCAACCCGCGGGCAATGGATATTGCCTCCACCGTGCTGGCATCGCTGACACCGGAAATTCGCGCGAACATTTGTAATAAAGGCGTAGAAGTTTTGGAAAAACTGAACAAACTGAAAGATGAACTCGGCAGTTTGATTACGAAAGTGCAAGGCACCGGATTATTGTTCAGCTGTGAACTCGACCCCAGCTACAAATGTTACGGCGTCAACTCCACCGAAGAATTCATGCGTGAACGCGGCATAGGCGTCATTCATGGCGGCGTGAACTCGTTGCGCTTTACTCCGCATTTCGGAATCACGTCAACCGAAATTGATTTGGTGATCGAGCATGTGCGTTTTGCATTGTTGAACGGCCCGCGCAAGGTGCTGGATAAAGCCGAAGCTGCGTAATCGATTGCAGGACCGACGGAAGTCGCGACGTGGGCTTTCCTCAGACTAGTTTGTTCCGACTGCCGTCGGTCCTACCCACAAAAAAAGCCGGATTGCTCCGGCTTTTTTTTCAAGCTGATTTCACTGCACTAAAATTATGCCGGGAAGAATTCGGCCTGCAAATAACCGAAAATCGAAATCACCGCCATACTCAGCATTAATAAAAACGTAATCAGCATGCCGCTCATACGTCCAGCCGATATACCTTTGCGATGACTCAAGCCCCAGGCATGGGCGCAGCGCGATATGAAAATCGCCGCGCCAAATAAATGGACAAGCCATTGCGGGTAACCGTTTAGTTCCATGCCACCCAATAGCAGGAACAACATCGGCATGTATTCAACAGCATTGGCATGTACACGAACACGCTGCAATAGATCTGTATTGCCGCCATCGCCGATACCAATCTTGTGCAGACGTCGCAGCTGCACCACTCTCCAAGCCAAGAACATCAGCAGCAACACGCAAAGACCCGCATAAAATAAAGTCGTCATAACATTCCGGTTTACTTTATAGAAATCGAAGAGGCGATAATTTGAAGCTCGCTACTTGCAAGCACTTCTGGAGCAGGCACACCGGCATCTTCAGCGAGGTGTTTTGCTACATCGGGCTTGAGTTCGACACGTTTTAATTCGCCAAAAACAATTGCCTCGCCTTTAGAATCCTTTGGAATAACAAAAGCGTGATCCTTGGTTTTGATCCGGGCAGCCTGAGCGTTTGATTCAATCATCAACCAGCATCCCTCCATTTGGCAAACTTGGGTAATGCGACCTTTGAACTTGGCCGGTTTATTGGCATAGGCATTCAGGTTTTTAGAAGCCACCGAAATATCGACAGCTTTTCCTTTCGGCATGTTCTCGCCGTAATTTTTTGCCTGTACCAAACCGGAAAAGAAAACCAGGCATGCAAAAACAACCAGTTTTTTCAACATAAATATTCCTGTGGGTTTAATTAAGCTCGAAAGCATTCAATGCTGGAAGTTCGGCAACAGTTGAAAACCGCCCTTTTTCATCGCATTGCACATCCGCCATGGCGCAATCAACGTCATGGGTGAAAAACAGTTTTACTCTGCGCGACAGCTTGTCTTGCAAAAACTCTTTTTTCTCGTCGATCAGAATTTCCGGAAAGCGGTCATAACCCATGGTGACCGGCAAATGCACCCAGGGCCGGCCAGGAATTAAATCTGCACAAAACACCACACCGCCGTTTTCATTAATACCGACAACTTCAGCAAGCATCAAGCCCGGCGTGTGCCCCTGACTGTAATGAAAGCGTACCGACTTTCCAAGGGCATGGGAATATTCACCCTCGACAATTTCCAGTCGCCCACTTTTTTCAAGCAAGGGCACCAGCTCTGGAATAAAACTGGCGCGATCACGGGCATGCGGTTTTTGTGCACGCAACCAGCATTCTTTACTGACGACAAAGGTCGCGTTGGGAAATAATAAACTCGGCGGCTTATCAGCCTGCCATGCGCTCAACAAGCCGCCCGCATGATCGAAATGCAAGTGCGACAGCACGACGACGTCGATGTCAGTATCGGAAAATCCTGCGACATGCAGTGAATGCAGAAGCACATGCTCGGCTTCCTGCACACCGAAACGCTCGCGCATTTTAGGCTCGAAAAAAGCACCGATGCCGGTTTCAAACAATACGCGCTTGCCATTCAAGCCATCCGCCAATAAAGCACGACAGGCAAGTGGAATACGATTCTCGCTATCGGGAACAATCCATTTTTCCCACATGGCTTTTGGTACGTTGCCAAACATGGCGCCGCCATCGAGCTTTTGCGAATTTCCCAGTATTGACCAGAGTTTCATGATGAATTATCCAGACTACTTTTGAATAATGCGAGTATTGAAATAAAGCACAAAGGCTGCGCCACCGGCTTTCTCGGATTTTACTTCAATCACCAGGCTGTCGTCGTCAGGATTCAACTTTGCTTTTCCGATCACGTCGGGCATTTTGGCTTTCCCCGACCAAGCTTGCTTCCAGCCACGTACGATAATCTCAGGCGTATTTGCCGGCGCAACACTCACCTTCGCGCGCGCAAGTGCGGCATCTTTTGGGGTAACAATATTTTCGCCGGCATTATCGACCAAGGCTTTGAATGGCACCGAGAATAGCGACCGCTCACCGTTTTGTATGTCGAATGTCCAGTCCGTGGTTCCCATGCTGCCATCGTTATCGACACGCATGCGCTCCAGCTGCAAATCAAGCACTTTTGCTTGGGCGGGCAAAGCTTTGTCTGACGTAATCGCGGCAGTGCTCAACACAGCGGCAGGTGTTACTTGTGCTACTACGGTGGCTGCCGACTTGTCATTACGCACATTGATATAAACCGTAGTCAGAGCAGCAACCAAGGCCGCCATACCCGTGAGAATGCTCGGCGCATGTGCTACCCAGTGTTTTTTAGTTTCTTCGGCTGACATGCTTGTCCTTGAGAATACTCGTAAATATTTTTACATCAAGAGCGTCTGGCCGAGGCCCGACCTACTTATTTCTTGTTAGTGGTTTTCTTTGGAACTACTACTGCCGAGCCAACCTCGTTACGCGGATCGGCACCGCCATGCAAGGTATTGTCGCGAACATTCCAATCGACCGAATGCATCAAGCTCGTCCACATCGCCGGACTCACCGTTACCTTATGTCCCATGGCTTCAAGCGTTTTCAATGTCTCCGGTGTCAATGCATGGGGCTCGGCGAAAATCGCATCAGGTAAATACTGATGATGAAAACGCGGCAGCGCCACAATCTGTTCCGAACTTTGGCCCTGTTCGATTCCCAGCATTCCCAGCAAGACCATAGTGATAATACGACTTCCGCCTTTAGCGCCCAGCACCGAAATTTTGTCTTTGCCAATCATGAAACTGGGTGTCATGGAACTGAGCATTCGCCTGCCCGGGGCCACGGCATTGGCATCATAGCCAAGAACACCAAAAGCATTGGGAGTGCCGGGACGCAAGGCAAAATCATCCATTTCATTATTCAGCAGAAAACCGGCGCCATCGACCACCATGCCCGAGCCAAAAGAAAGGTTTACCGTTTGCGTGGCAGCCACCAGATTGCCATCACCATCGATGATCGAGAAGTGCGTGGTGTTGACCCCTTCCAGTGGCGGATTCGCTGCGGGCAGCATGGCACTTGGCGTTGCTTTATCGGGAAGGATGGAGGCACGCAATCCTGCGGCGTAGTCGTCACTAGTTAAACGTGCGATCGGCATTTTTACGAAATCCGGATCGCCCAGATACAAAGTACGATCACGATAGGCACGACGCATGGCCTCGGTCACGATATGCACGCGATGTGCTTGATCGAGCTTGGCTAAATCCCAACCTTCAAGCATCTGCAATATTTCGGCCAATACCACACCACCCGATGATGGCGGCGGTGCCGTCACAATATCCCAGTCCCGATATTTGAAACGAATTGGCATACGTTCTTTTACGGTGTAGCCGGTCAAATCTGCCGCATTCCAGTTGCCGCCATATTTTTTTACATCGGACAGTATTTTCTGTGCGATTTCGCCGCGATAAAAACCGTCATTACCGTGTGCCGCCAATAATTCAAGCGTATGCGCCAAATCAGGCTGCAGTAATTTCTCGCCAACTTCTAGACCATCACCATCAGCCAGATAGACCCTGCGAGTTCCTTCGTAACGCTCCATCACATCCTTGCGCTCGGCATACTGGATTGCCATGCGCCGGTAAACATCAAAACCATTACGCGCAATACGAATAGCCGGGGCTAGTGAATCCGACAAAGGCAAGCGACCATAGCGTTTCGACAAATGCACCAGGCCTGCGGGCAGGCCCGGAATACCGGCCGACATGGGACCGTTCTCTGCCTTGTCGCGATCAAGCTCGCCTTTGGCATCGAGATACGCAGCAGCCGTTGCGGAAGCCGGTGCGGTTTCGCGCGCATCGATCATTATATCGCGGCCGGTCTTGGCATCATGCAGAAGAAAAAAACCACCGCCACCAATACCCGAGCTCACGGGCTCGACGACCGAGAGCACCGACGAAACAGCAATGGCAGCATCGAAGGCATTTCCGCCCTTCGCCAGAATTTCATGACCGGCCTGGGTTGCCAGAAAATGCGCGGATGAAACAGCTGCACCGGAAGGCTTTATTTTGGATAACTTATTTTCTGTTTTCGCTTGCAGTCCAAAACTTAAAACTAGACAGACAATTACGATGAAGCGCTTCATGCTGCGTTCTCCTGCTGAAGCACTAGCAGCTTCGCGAGTAATTGTTCTTCGGTTTCAACATAGAGCGGATCTTTGTCGATACATTCGACCGGGCACACCACGACGCATTGTGGTTCGTCAAAATGCCCGGCGCATTCGGTACAACGATTCGGATCTATAATATAAATCGATTCACCTTGGGTGATCGCCTGATTAGGGCACGCTGGCTCGCAGACATCACAATTCACACAAAGCTGGTTGATGATAAGCGCCATGATTTATCCGAAAAAACCGCACGAAAATCATGCGGTTTTCTAAACTATTATTTCGCTTCGACAAAAATAAGTTGCGCACCAGTGGCTTCAACAGCCACTTTAACGCGTTCGCTATCATCGGCTCTGCCGATAAATAACACTTTGGAATCTTTCAACGCATCTTTTGGCGGATTAGCAAAAGCTTCGGTAATCAAATCTGCCATCGTTTTACTATCGGGCGAGCAGAAGATCAGCATATTGCCCGGCAATACAGTGCGTTGCACCGCCATGTTGACCACCTCTTCTTGGCGACTGTATTTGCTTGCAGTCAGATTGTCTTTTTGATCTGGTTCCATGCTGGCGCGCGGCAAGTAATAAGGAATCAACTGGCCGCTGGTTTGGGCTTGATACTGGGCCGAAAGCAAACCGCAATATTGACGCCAGGATTCATCCTTGCCGTCTTTAGGTGCCGTCAATATTTCTGCCGATAGTTCAACACCACCGGCTTTTTCGTCCTCTTTCTTGCCGCAGGCGGACAGCAACACACTAATTGTTATTATTGAAACGATAAATCCTGCGCGTACCATGGTCTTACCCCCGTGTATGTGTTCAATTAAATTAATGCTGTTTCCATTTTGCGGCCAGGGCCTTTGCCACCGCTGGATGCACAAAACCCGATACATCCCCACCCAGGCGGGCAACTTCCCGAACCAAGGTCGAGGAAATAAAGCTGTGTTGTTCGGCTGGCGTCAAAAACAAGGTTTCAACATCCGGAATCAAATGCCGGTTCATGCTGGCTAATTGAAACTCATATTCAAAATCCGAAACCGCACGCAAGCCTCTTAACAAGACACCGGCTCCGACCTCATGAACAAAATGTGCCAACAAGGTATTGAAGCCACGTACTTCGACATTCGTGCAATGCGCCAACGCGGTTCTTGCCAGCGACACCCGTTCTTCAAGCGCTAGTGCTGGCCCTTTGCCCGGACTTTCTGCAATCCCGACAATAATCTTTTCAAACAAGATTGCCGCCCGGTTAATCAAATCGATATGCCCATTGGTAATAGGGTCAAAGGTACCGGGATACACCGCGATACGGCTACGTGCTGGAGTCATGCGTGCATCCCTGATGAACCAGGCGACAGTGTAGCAGTGAGCGAGTGCCGAAACAGCCGATACCAGACTTCGCGGGTACTTCCCTCGCGATAAAGTTGGTATGTAGTTGGCACTTCAATCAGGGTTGATCGTCCGGTTTCGACATAGACCCAAGCTGAATCAGCTAACCAGGGGCGCACCAACGGGAGTATTTGCTGGGCGTAATCGGTGCCAAACGGTGGGTCGATAAACACCAAATCAAATTGCTTACTGGCTGGCTGACGCAGCCAAGAAAAACTATCAGTAGTTTCGATTTTTATCGTGCTAGCTTTTAATCGCGCTGCGGTTTCCCGCAAGGAATTGGCCAGTGCCGGCACTTTTTCCAATAACACAACCTCGGCCGCCCCACGCGATGCGGCCTCGAAACCCAAAACACCGGTTCCGGCAAAACAATCCAGAACCCGTTTGCCACCGATTTGCGATTGCAGCCAATTAAACAAGGTTTCACGCACGCGGTCGCTGGTTGGGCGTAAGCCGGGGTAAAACTCCACCGGCAATTTCGAGCCACGCCAGTCACCGGCAATAATGCGAACTTGTCCAAACGGTGCTTTATTCATCGGGCATCAGAGCTTGAATGTTAAGATTAGCGCTATTGTCAGCGATTGAATGAACCAATGTTTGATTTTTTTAAGAAAAAACCTACAGCTCCCGAACCCGGCAAACCCTTGCCCAATGAAACCGCCGCCATCGTTCCGGCGCCTGTTGCAGCCGCAGGCCCAGCAGCGCCCGGAAAGCTAGGATGGCGCGAGCGCTTGAAATCGAGCATGTTTGCCATCGGTATTGGCGGACTTTTCGCCAAAAACCCGAAGCTTGACGAAGATTTACTGGACGCTATTGAAACTGCCTTGATCTCGGCCGATGTTGGTGTCAAAGCGACTAGAGAAATTGTCGAAAAATTACGTCACGGCATGAAACTACATGAGTTCGCCGATGCTCAAGCTCTATTGCAAACCCTGCGCCAAGACCTCATCAATATTTTGCTGCCGATTGCCAAACCACTTGCATTCGAGGGCGTAGAAAAACCTTTTGTAATTCTGACGGTCGGCGTCAATGGCGTTGGCAAAACCACCACTATCGGTAAATTAGCGCGTCGTTTTCAAGACGAAGGCCGCAGCATGGTGCTGGCCGCTGGCGATACCTTTCGTGCCGCCGCTGTTGAGCAATTAAAAATCTGGGGCGAACGTAATAATGTGGTCGTCATTGCGCAAGGACAGGACGCCGACCCGGCGTCGGTTGCCTTTGATGCGTTGCAAGCTGCCAAAGCACGCAGCTTCGATGTCTTGATTGTGGATACCGCCGGTCGTTTGCATACGCAGGCAGGACTAATGGCCGAGCTTGGCAAAATTCGCCGAGTTTTAGGCAAAACAAATGTCAAAGTTCCGCATGAAGTACTCATGGTGATTGACGGCACTACCGGCCAGAACGCAATCAATCAATTACGCGCCTTTCATGCTGCTGTTAATGTCACTGGATTAGTCGTCACGAAACTCGATGGCAGCGCGAAAGGTGGCGTGCTGTTTGCATTGGCGCGTGAATTTAATATTCCCGTTCGTTTTGTTGGCCTGGGCGAGCAACCGGAAGACCTGCGCGCATTTGATCCCGAAGCTTTTGTTGATGCCCTGCTTCCGGAACGCATCGACGGATGAGCTTAAGCAAACGAGCGCGCCGTATGTGGATTTTTCTGGTCAGTTTAGGCTTGATCTTGGCCATCGGCGCATGGTGGGTGAATAAGCAATTAGAACCGACCAAATTAAGCAATACCGTGCTTGGCAAAATTGGTAAAGAATTGAATTTGAAATTCGAATTTACGGGACTACCAAGCTATGCCTTAAAGCCCGAACCGCGCCTGATACTACCGAATTTCAAAGTCATCAATCCGGCCAGTAATACAGTTTTTCTCAGTGCAAAACGGGTGGAAATATCGCTGCCCTGGAGTACCATTTTGGGCGACACACCGCATATCACGCGTATCGAAGCCGATGATCCTATTCTGAACTTCCCCGGTTTGCGAGCATGGCAGACAACGCGTCCTGTCACACCGTTCGAGGTTCCCACGTTTACCAACGGGCTGGAAGTCAACAATGGTCAGCTTATTGATACCGGTTATTCGCTATCAAAAATAAACGCATCACTGCCGCATCTAGAAAACCAACAACCCATAAAGGCAGAGGTATCGGGCATTTTTCAACAAGATAAAACCAGTATTAGTTTTAATGGCCCGATAAAGATTGCCAAAGCCGGATTAAATTCCCAATTCACGTTAGAAAGCAAAGGCGAACTGAAGCTTGGCGACAAGCCGCTGCCTTATCAAATTAAAACAAGCGGTAATTTTTCCAGTCTGGAAAAAAGTTTCGATATTAATAGCAAGACCCTGAGCTGGATTAGCGAATCGCCACTGCCGAATCTACAAGCTAGCGTAAACCTAAGCTTTGGCGATATTTTGATAGTAAACAGCTCGGGAACTATCGACCAATGGCCGAAAGATTGGCCCGTGTTGCCGGCACCATTGAATCAGCAAACAAAAAATATTCCCTTTCAGCTAAATTATTCCGGTAAAGCGGATTTTTCAGATGCGATTTCATTGAAGCTTAGTATCGAACAAAGTCAATTCAGCAGCTCGCTGAAAATTGCCGAGATTATGCAATGGGTAGAACGCACAGATGGTTCACCATTGCCACCACTGCAAGGCCGACTCGACACTCCCAATGTCGAGCTTGATGGCGTAAGTCTGGAAGGCGTCAGCATCGAAATTACACCGGATGCAGTCCAATAATGTTTTCAGATTTATTGCTTACCTGGTTCGACACGCACGGCCGCCACGATCTCCCTTGGCAACATCCTCGCAGCCCTTATCGTGTCTGGCTTTCAGAAATCATGTTGCAACAAACACAAGTCGCTACGGTTATTCCCTACTTTGAAAAATTTCTTCGTCATTGTCCCGATTTAAAATCTCTGGCAAATGCCGAGCTCGATGATGTTGTTGCGCTATGGGCAGGGCTTGGTTATTACACCCGCGCAAGAAATTTGCATCGCACTGCAAAAATCTGCACGCAACTACATCAGGGCGAACTGCCGATTACGCTGGATGAATTAGTGGCTTTACCCGGCATTGGCCGATCCACCGCCGCCGCCATCTTGTCGCAGGCGCATGACCTGCCTTTTGCCATTCTAGACGGCAATGTAAAACGTACATTATGTCGTTATTACGGTATTAACGGTTGGCCCGGTGCACCTACTGTAGAAAAAGAACTCTGGAGATTATCGGAAAAATTATTGCCAGAAAAACGTAACGCAGATTACACACAAGCCATCATGGATTTTGGTGCAACCCTATGTACTCGCAGCAAACCGCGTTGCACTCAATGTCCATTGAATAAAAAATGTCTGGCATTTATTGAAAATCGGGTTGCTGAGTTACCGCAAAAAAAACCGTCAAAGAAAATTCCCACACGGCATACCGTCATGCTGGTATTTCTCAATAATCAAATCGAAGTCTTGTTATCGCGCCGACCCGCAAAAGGTGTTTGGTCCGGCATGTGGTCGCTTCCGGAAGTCAGTGATCTGGATGAAGCACGGCCGCTTTTGCAGCAGCTGGTAAAAAATATCGATTCAAACAATATTGCATTAGCTGAATTTCAGCACACTTTCAGTCATTACCATCTAATGATCAAACCGTATTGCTGGCGAGAGCTGCAAGCAAGGCATAGAATTGCCGATAATGACTCAATACGCTGGCAAGCGCTTAACAAGCTCGATGCTGTTGGCTTGCCGGCACCCGTAAAAAAATTACTCGAATCTTTGAAACCTTAGGATCCAACATGAGCCGCATCGTTTTCTGCGTAAAAAACCAGCTTGATTCTGAAGGTCTCGGCTTTATTCCATGGCCCGGCGCGCTCGGAAAAAAAGTGTTCGAGAATATCGGCAAAGAAGCCTGGCAAAGCTGGCTCGCCCACCAAACCATGTTGATTAACGAAAATCGTTTATCACCACTGGACCCGAAGCATCGCGCTTATCTTGAGGGCGAAATGGAAAAATATTTATTTGGCGAAGGTGCAGAAAAACCGGCAGGTTATGTGGCGCCAGAAAACTCATAGGGCGCACCATAGATCTACGACATATTTTAAAACGGTGCGCTTGAGCGCGCCCTATTTATTTTTTATCTTCCCGTTTCAAATTCTCGGCATGCTTCAAACCCGCCACATCGACCGGACGAATTCTGATCATCTTGCACCAACCACCACCGCGCAATTCAATATAACCGTTGCGGGCATCCAGATCATTGAGGTTGTTATCAAGCCTGATCGTGATTTCCCGATCCAGATCACGGCATGCATCTGATTGTTCCAAATCCACTAAATACGCTTTGCTGCGTGTATGCCACACTAATACGGCGGTATCACCAAGCGGCTCCCAGTCATAGGCCGTTTTCGGCAAACCAAAACGTACATACGGAACCGGCTCGCCGGCAAATTGATTTACTTGCGCCAAGCGCACCGAATAATCGCGATCTTTTGCCATCAAGGCCGTAGAACTTGCTAGAGCGATTAAAAAACCAGTGCACATGAGCAGCATACGATTCATCACAATCTCCATAACAATAAGCATTGCCACCACCTTACTCTGTCCACTACGCAGCGCCAAGCACCAGCACATAAGGCATTGACCACAGATTTAGCGCCCTGAACGGCTTGCCAAAAATGCCTTGCGCCGGTATCATTTGCGGCTCGCCATAAGCTGTCGGCGTTTGTAACTTAGGCCAGATAGCTCAGTCGGTAGAGCAAGGGATTGAAAATCCCTGTGTCGGGGGTTCGATTCCCTCTCTGGCCACCATATGAATCAAAGGCTTGCAGAAATGCAGGCCTTTTTCTTTTTCAGCTTGCTGCTGTTCTGCCCGCCGTGTGGCTATCTATCAGTAAGCCGATTCAACATGAGCCATTAGTTTTTCGTCTTCGGTACAGACATAGAAAAAATACGGCAGTAGATTTGTACTCCGGATTTTTATCCAAATCGGAAAATGTCCGTTCGCCTACCCATCTTTTTCACCCTATAAAACATTGAACTTGTTAATCTATGAGGGCTGCTAGTGGGCAACTTAAACACATTCAACGAGGCTCTATGAAAAAAATAATCATGCTTTGCCTGATGCTGGTCATAACCGCCTGTGGCGGCCCGGTAAAACGCGTATTCCCACCGCAGGTTAGCGTGCAGGAAATCGTATTGCAGGCCGATGGCCAGGTTAGTGTCAAATTCCGCATTCAAAATTACAGCACCGTTCCAACTAATTATTCTCGTGTCACCGGGAGCTTAAAGTTTGGCGATATTGAAGCAACAGCTCTCGATTTTAATCCATCAATCAGTGTTGGTCCGGGTTCAAATGAAATTGTTCAGCAAAATTTTCGTTTGAATATCGCTGCGCAGAATGCGATCACTACGACGATCAAAAATCGTAGCCGTCTGGCTTACAAACTTAATGGCGAAATCACCAGCAGCGAACCACGCGGACGCTACGAGATTAAATATGAAAGCGCTCTCAATGCCGTCCCCGGTTTGAGCGGCACCCTGCGATAACTCTGGAACTCTCTATGAATAATTACACCGCCCCGCAACGTGACATGAAATTTGCACTGTATGAAGTGCTCGAATCGGAAAAACTTTTTGCCAAATTGGGTATGGCCAATGCCGATCGCGATTTAATGGATGCCGTGTTGGAAGAGGCTGCCAAATTCACCCAAAATGTTTTGGCACCTTTGAATTCGGTTGGCGATCAAGAAGGCTGCGTGTACGATAAAAATACTGGAGCAGTTACCACACCGCCCGGTTTCAAGGAAGCCTATGCGCAATTTGTCGAGGGCGGCTGGAATGGCTTGACCGCGCCTGAAGCCATGGGTGGTCAGGATCTACCGGAAACACTCGGCGCCATCGTCAAGGAAATGATTGATGCTGCGAATCTTGCATGGGGCAATTATCCGCTGCTATCGCATGGTGCAACCGAGGCTTTGAAGCACCATGGTGAAGACTGGCAAAAAGAAGCTTTTCTGAAACCGATTATCGCGGGCAGCTGGACGGGCACGATGTGTCTGACCGAACCACACTGTGGCTCGGATTTGGGTTTGCTGAAAACCAGTGCGAAACCAAATGCCGATGGCAGTTATTCGATTTCCGGCACGAAAATTTTTATTACCGGCGGCGAACACGATTTCACCAGCAATATCGTGCATTTAGTATTGGCACGTTTACCGGATGCGCCGGCTGGCACCAAGGGTATCTCGCTGTTTATCGTGCCTAAAAACAAAGTGGCACGAGATGGCAACATGGGTACAAAGAATTCGCTCTCATGCGGCTCGATCGAGCACAAGATGGGTATCCATGGCTCAGTAACTTGCGTAATGAATTTTGATGGCGCCGAGGGTTATCTGATCGGTCAAGCCAATAAAGGTTTGAATGCGATGTTTACCATGATGAATACCGCGCGCTTGGCGGTTGGTTTGCAGGGCTTGGGCTTGATTGATCGTGCGTTCCAGAATGCCTTGGCTTATAGCCGCGACCGTTTGCAGATGCGCTCATTATCAGGTGCCAAATTTCCGGAAAAACCGGCCGATCCTATTATTGTTCATCCCGATATCCGCCGGATGTTGCTTACTTGCAAAGCGCTTGCAGAAGGCGGACGTGTGATGGCACTGCATGCCGCGCATCAAGTCGATATCCTAGAACGCAGCAAGGACGATGAAGAACGCAAAGCAGCCGATGAAATGCTTAGCTTCCTCACGCCAATCGTGAAAGGCCTGCTCACCGAGTGGGCCAACGAATGTACCTATCATGCGCTGCAATGCTTTGGTGGACACGGTTATGTGCAGGAATGGGGCATGGAGCAGCTGGCGCGTGATGCCCGTATTACCACGATTTACGAAGGCACCACCGGTATTCAAGCTCTTGATTTGCTGGGTCGTAAAATAATGCAGCAGCAAGGGGCTGGTATGCGCCGCTTTCTGGCACTGATTCAACAATTCTGCGAAGCCAATGCAACAAAACCCGAGTTGACCGAATTCGTATTGCCATTGGCTGAAGTGACCAAGCAATGGGGCGAGCTAACGATGGAAATCGGCAAGAAAGCCACGAGCAATGCCGACGAAGTGGGGGCAGCTTCTTACGATTATTTATTTTACTCGGGCTACGTTGTGCTGGCTTACTGGTGGGCGCGTTCGGTTGCCACTGCAAACGAAAGCGGCTACAGCGAAGATTTCAAAACCATGAAACGTGAAACTGCACGTTTTTACTTTGCGCGAATACTGCCAAGAATTCACACCCATGCAGCAGCGATGCGAAGTGGTTCGGCAACCACTCAAGCTTTGCATGCGGATTTGTTTGATAGCTAAATGTAGGGTGAGCACTGCCCACCGATTCGGCCATCAATCCTGACGGTGGGCGGTGCCCACCCTACTAAAAAACCGCCTCTCGGCGGTTTTTTTGAAATGATTGTGAATTCAAATGAGAACGGTTATCATTCTGTTTAATAAATGCCTCTCATTTGGAACCGTCCATGTTCAAACTAAATCAATTGAGCCTAGCCTTGGTGCTGGCCCTCAGTGCGCCAATGGTCATCGCCGAAAGCGCTATAGATAGCGATAACCCTGATGGGGGCGACAAATCCAAAAAGCCAAGCACCATGGCCACAGTGCACGTCATTGGCTCTGCGGAAAAACAAGAAAAAGCGCCCGGCAGCGCAACCGTGATTGACCAAAGCGAGCTTCAGTCCAGCCGCGCCCTTACCGTGAATGAGGCTCTACGCAAAGTGCCCGGCGTGAATGTGCGCGATGAAGAAGGCTTTGGTCTGCGGCCGAATATTGGCATTCGTGGATTGAACCCGACCCGCTCGACCAAAGTGTTATTGCTCGAAGATGGCATTCCCGCCATGCATTCGCCCTATGGTGATAACGCCAGTTACTACCATGCCCCGATTGAACGTTACGACCGCATTGAAGTGCTGAAAGGCACCGGCATCTTACGCTTCGGGCCACAAACTGTCGGCGGCATCGTCAATTACATCACGCCAGAACCGACCGAAGAATTATCGGGCCGTGCACAAGTTTCGGTCGGAACCCGCGACTACTATGCATTGGATACCTCGATCAGCACGAATGGTTTTTTAGTGCATTTCAATCATAAGCAAGGCGACGGCGCACGCAATAATGCGCACCTGAAACAATCTGATTTATTCGCCAAATACGTGACCGATATCTCTGACAACCAAGCAATCACCGTGCGTGCGAATGTATTAAGAGAAGATTCCGATGTCGGCTATACCGGCATCACCGATGCCGAACTGGCTAATTTTGGCTCGCAATACAATCCATTCGCCAATGACAATTTCGCTATCGACCATCATGCTTTATCGCTCACTCACGAATGGCGTTTCAACGAAGCCAGCGAGCTAAACACCAGTTTTTACTATTCTGATTTTTTACGTGATTGGTGGCGTCAAACCAGCACCACTTCAGATACCCAATGCGGCAATGCTTTCCGCGATGCCCGCTTTGCCGGCAGCGCGGTAAATCCCGATACCTGCAATTCCGTTCAAGGACGCTTGAGAACCTATTACACGCGTGGTGTAGAACCCAGGCTCAGTTTGCAACATGGCTTATTCGATTCCGAAAGCACCTTTGAAGCAGGTTTGCGTTATCACACGGAAGTGCAAGAGCGCCGCCAAATTAATGGTGCTTCCGCGACCGCACGTACCGGCACACTGGTCGAAAACAACCGACGCGAAGTGGAAGCCTTATCGGCCTATCTCAGCAATACCTTTAGCTGGAACGATTTCACTTTAGTGCCGAGTATTCGCCAAGAACGAATTAACTTTTATCGCATGAATAAACTCACTGGCCTGTTTGCCAGAAGTGAAATGAATGAGACCGTTGCCGGCCTGGGGACCACCTACAAATTTTCAGATGCCGTAACTTTGTTTGCCGGTACCCACGAAGGTTTTGCCCCGCCACGGGTGGAAGACATCATTAATAATAGTGGCAGCAGCGTTGATGTGGATGCCGAACGTAGCCGCAATTCAGAAATTGGTTTGCGTGGCAAACTAGCAGAAAATTTTAATTATGAGGCCACGATATTCCGCAATGACTTCAGCAACCAAGTTGTGGTTGGTTCCATTGCTGGCGGCTCCACGCCTCTAGCGCAAGGTGAAACCTTGTATCAAGGTTTTGAAGCGGCACTCGCTTGGAACAAGCAGGCCTTACAAAGCCGAGAAGGCGAGTTTTATGCCAACCTGTCACTTACTTGGTTGCCGACCGCGCGTCAGCAAAGCCCCTTTATAGCGGCCGTTGGTGGCGCAATAGTAGGCGGCAGCGCCAGCGGCAAGCGTTTGCCGTACGCGCCTGAAAATACCGCGACCTTGCGTGTGGGCTATGCCAAAGGCTCATGGGACAGCTCAATAGAAATGCAAGCGGTCAGTTCGCAGTACAGTGACTTCGCCAATACTGCATTGCCTACAGCAAACGGCAATGGACAAGTCGGCGAAATTGCAGGATTCACCACTTACAGTGCAACGCTTAACTACGAACCGAACCTGGAAGGCTGGAGTGGTTTTATCACGATCAAAAATCTGACCAACCGCGAATACATCACCGATAGAACGCGCGGTATTTTATTGGGTAATCCAAGGCAAATAGTTACTGGCGTTCGTTATAGTTTTTAAACGATGGCAATTTCCGCCCACCGTTAAATGCTTGATGATTGAATCGGTGGGCGCTGCCCACCCGACGAAAAAACCGCCTTTCGGCGGCTTTTGTGTGGGGATTTTTGAAGCTGAGCATTTTGAAATCTTGGTCGGGACGGCGGGATTTGAACCCACGACCCTTTGCCCCCCAGGCAAATGCGCTACCAGGCTGCGCTACGCCCCGACATATCGAAATTATACCGTAGGGTGGGCACGGCCCACCATGAATATTTAATGCATGATGCGGGTTTGATTTATTGCCGCAAAAAATCCGTAGGGTTGCATGCTTGCTGCGCCCCGAATTTGCTCACAGCCCTTGGGCGCAGCAAGCATGCGCCGCTACGTCAGATGCAACGAAAAATTGGCTGAATGAAGGAGCGTTTTTCGGCCCCGTTCTACCGCTTGAGCAGAACGAGGACTTCTTCGAGCTCCATGCGCACTTGCTTGATAACTTGTGCGGAGATACTTGCTTCCATGCGGCCGGTTTCACCTTCCAAACGCAGACGCGCACCACTAATGGTGTAACCCTCTTCATAGAGCAGACCGCGAATTTGGCGAATCATCAGAACATCATGACGTTGATAATAACGACGGTTACCGCGACGTTTTACTGGCGACAAGCTTTCAAATTCAGTTTCCCAATAACGCAGCACATGCGGTTTGACATCACACAGCTCACTAACTTCACCGATGGTGAAATAGCGCTTCGCCGGAATCGGCGGTAATTCGCGATTACTGCCCGGATCCAGCATAAGCTTCTACGCGCTCCTTCAGTTTTTGACCTGGACGGAAAGTCACGACACGACGAGCGGATATCGGAATTTCTTCACCGGTTTTCGGATTGCGACCCGGACGCTGGTTTTTTTCGCGCAAGTCAAAGTTTCCGAAACCGGACAATTTGATGCTGCGGCCCTGTTCGAGCGATTCACGCAATGCGTCGAAAAAGAGATCCACAAATTCTTTTGCTTCGCGTTTATTCAAACCAACTTCTTCGAATAATCGTTCTGCCATTTCTGCTTTAGTTAACGCCATATCGTCCCCTGTCGAGCACTGATGCAAATCAGGCTCATCCTCTTAATTTCGCCCCACAATCTTCGGCCAGTGCGGCCAGTGCTTTTTGCACCGCAGATTCTGACTCTAGGTCGGTTAGGGTGCGGGAAACGTCTTGTAATATCAAGCCCATAGCCAAACTTTTTGATCCCGGTTCGAGGCCGGTGCCAACATAGCGGTCGAACAGCAGAACTTCACGCAGTAATGGGCCCAAAGCGCGTTTTAAACTGGCCTCAAGTGCTGCCCAAGGCGTACTTTCCGGCACGACAAGCGCGAGGTCCCGGCGGACAGACGGGAACCGTGAAAGCTCGCTGGCGAGTGGAATTGCGCGTTCCATTACCGCTGACAAGTCCAGTTCAAAGGCCAAAACCTCGGCACCGATGTCACAAATTTTAACAAGGCGCGGATGCAGGTAACCAAGCCAGCCGATTTTATTGCCATGCAACATGATATTTGCGCTCCGACCTGGATGCGAAAATCCGGCATCGGAAGCAACAAATTCTGCCTTCCAATTCGCCAGTTTCAGCAAGCTTTCAACATCGGCTTTCAGACTATAGAAATCGGCTTCGGTATTCTTTATCGCCCATTGTTCGGCATTCGCATTGCCGCAAATCACACCGGCGATACGACGGGTTTCGATCGGTGCACCACCCTGCTTTGCCGCTTGATGGAATACACGCCCCAGTTCAAACAAACGAATTCGGTTTTGCTGACGCGCCAGATTACGACGCAAGGCTTCCACCAGACCCGGCAGCAAGGAAGTGCGCATTACGCCCAATTCGCTGGTTAAAGGATTCGCCAACGGAACCGAGTTGGCTAGTAAGTTCCAGTTATTCAACAAAGTCGAATCAACGAAAGCGTAATTAATATTTTCAATATAGTCGCGTGCGGCCAATTGGCGACGAACACTGGCTTCATCAACTTTTGTCTCGGAAGGTGCAAGCAATGAAATTTGTCCTGAAGGCAAACTGACCGGAATATTTTCATAGCCGTGAATGCGGGCAATTTCTTCGATTAAATCTTCTTCGATTTCAATATCGAATCGGCGTGTCGGCGGAGTGACCTGCCAACCTTGATCAATCTTTTGCACCTGCATGCCCAGCGCCTTGAAAATACGCTCGACTTTTGCCTCTTCGATACTGATCCCCAGAACGCGCTGCAAACGCGAACGACGTAGCAATACCGGTGCTGGGTTCGGTAAATGTTCGGCTAACTGCATTTCGGTAATTTCGCCAACATTGCCTCCCATGATTTGCAGCACCAATTCGCTGGCGCGTTCTAGGGCAATGCGCGGCATGGCAGGATCAACGCCACGCTCGAAGCGATGTGAGGCATCGGTATGCATGCTCAACTTACGTGAGCGGCCAATAATGGCACTCGGTGCAAAATGTGCGGCTTCGAGAAATACTTTCGTGGTGCCTTCGGTAACGCGGGTATCGAAACCACCCATTACACCGGCAAGACCAACAACGCGATCGGCATCGGTAATCACGAGGAATCCGGAACCTAGTTCCACATCACGTTCATCGAGCAATTTGCAACGCTCGCCTGCCTTCGCATGACGCACGCCGATGGGTCCGATCAACTTACCGGCATCATAAGCATGCATCGGCTGGCCTAATTCGAGCATGATGAAATTGGTGATATCCACCAAGGGACTGATCGGGCGCAAACCGGCGCGCTTCAATTTTTCTGTCAGCCAAAGCGGACTTGTTGCAAGGATATTTAAACCATCGATAACGCGACCGCAGAAACGCGGGCAATCGGCGCCAGCTTGAAGTTGCACGGCGATTTTTTCGGACGAAGTAATTTTCGCTTCCGGAATTTGCAAGGCTTCGACTTGTGCTCCGAACGCAGCGGCAACATCGAATGCCACGCCACGTAGGCTGAAACAATCGGCACGGTTGGGTGTTAGCTTCAATTCAAAGCTGGCGTCCGGCAACCCTAGGTATTGCGACAATGCTGCTCCAACCGGTGCGTCGTCTGGTAATTCCAACAAGCCGGACGCATCCAGGTCAATCATTAATTCTTTTGCCGAGCACAACATGCCGAAAGATTCGACACCGCGTAATTTGGCAGCTTTTATTTCGAGGCCATCAGGCAGTACCGCGCCAACTGTTGCCAACGGTGCTTTCAAACCAGCGCGGGCATTTGGCGCGCCACAAACGATTTGCACCGGCGTACCTGTGCCGATGTTGACGCTGCAAACTTGCAGGCGATCAGCTTCGGGGTGTTTTTCTGCCGAGAGAATTTCTGCGACGACAACACCATTCAATACGCCGCCAATTTCCTCCAGCGCTTCCACTTCCAAACCGATCGCAGTCAAGCGCGCCGATAGTTCTTCGCGTGTGGCCGCTACTTTTACATGTTCACGCAACCAGCTCTCAGGGAATTTCATTTTTTATCCATAGGGTGCGCTCAAGCGCACCGAATTACATTTCAACGTACGCAAAGGTGGGCAATGCCCACCCTACGCAATCGGCGAACTAGGCAAACTGCTTCAGGAATCGGGTATCGTTTTCAAAAAAACTGCGCAGGTCGTTCACGCCGTAACGCAGCATTGCAAAGCGTTCAACGCCAAGACCGAATGCGAAGCCAGAGTAACGTTCCGGATCAATGCCGCAATTTCTCAAGACATTCGGATGCACCATGCCGCAACCCAATACTTCGAGCCAGCGTGTGCTGCCGTCAGGTTGCTGCCAAGCGATATCCACTTCTGCGGAAGGTTCGGTGAAAGGGAAATAACTCGGACGGAAACGCATTTCGAAATCGCGCTCGAAAAATGCACGAACAAATTCGGAAAGCGTGCCTTTTAAATCGGCGAAGCTCGAGGTTTCATCGATCAATAAACCTTCGACTTGGTGGAACATTGGCGTATGGGTTTGATCGGAATCGGAACGGTAAACCTTGCCGGCGGCAATCATCCGTAACGGCGGTTTGTTTTCGGTCATGAAGCGAACTTGGACGCCGGAAGTATGCGTCCGCAACACGCGGCCATCGGGAAAATAAAAGGTATCGTGCATGGCACGTGCCGGATGGTGCGGCGGGAAATTCAGGGCTTCGAAATTATGGAAGTCGTCTTCAATTTCCGGGCCATCGGCCAATTGATAGCCAAGGCGCGCGAAGATATCAGTAATGCGTTCGAGCGTGCGTGAGACCGGATGCAGATTGCCGCGCTCTGCGCCACGACCAGGCAAGGTGATATCGATTTTTTCGGAAGCCAAGCGATGTTCAAACGCCGCTTCTTCAAGAATATGTTTGCGTGACGAAATGGCGTCGGCCAATAGTTCTTTCGCGCGGTTGACTGCTTCACCAGCGAGCTTGCGTTGCTCGGGCGGCAATGCGCCGAGTTGTTTTAATTGACCGGTAATGCTGCCGGACTTGCCCAGCAAATTGACCCGCAATTGATCAAGCTCATCCAGCGTAGTGGCCGCTTGAATGCTTTGCAGCGCCGATTGAGTTACCGCTTCGATGTCACTCATGCATATCTCGTTTTTTCATGTTTAAAAAGCAAAAGGGGAAAGACTTGCGCCTTTCCCCTTGCGTTTTACTTTGTAGAAGATTGCAGCGGTCGCCCGCAAGCGGCCTCCTACGCAGATTACTTACGCCGCGAGTGCGCTCTTTGCTTTTTCGGCAATCAGACCGAAAGCATTGATGTCATGAATCGCGAGGTCAGCCAATGCTTTGCGATCCAGCTTGATATCCGCTTTCAGCAAACCATTCATGAAGCGGCTGTAGCTCAACCCGTAAATGCGGGCAGCGGCGTTGATACGCACGATCCACAAGCTACGGAATTGACGTTTTTTCTGTTTACGACCGATGTAAGCATATTGGCCGGCTTTGGTGACGGCTTGCTTTGCTACACGGAAAACTTTACGACGGGCGTTGTAATAACCCTTCGCCAGTTTGATAATTTTTTTGTGACGGGCTCTTGCCGTTACACCACGTTTTACGCGTGCCATAGTTCAATCTCCTTGATTATAGGTAAGGCAACATGCGGTCTAAACGGCCGGAATCTTCTTTACGAACGATGTTCGTAGCACGAAGGCCGCGTTTACGCTTTGTCGACTTCTTGGTGAGGATGTGACTACGGTTTGCATGGCCGCATTTGTACTTGCCGGAAGCTGTCTTCCGGAAGCGCTTTGCAGCCCCGCGATGGGTCTTGATTTTAATCTTTGCCATTGTGAGGTCCTTATCGTTTTATTTGACTGATCCAGGTGGTGGCTTACGCCACACTTTCCGTCCTACCCGCATCTGTTTGTAGATCATTGATTCTTAAAGAATTAATGACAGGTCCATAGCGACTTTGCCCGATGTTCTGGGCCCGGATATCGTACCGGGAACTCAGCCTAGGCCAAGAACCGGCAATTATGCAGGAAACTCAGGCACTTAGGCAAGATTTATTTGCATATGTAGGAGCCACCTTGGTGGCGACCGATAATTCAGATTACGAAAATCGGTCAGTCTTTTCGGGCCCAGAGGGCCCTCCTACGAACACCATTATTTCTTTTTGGGCGCAACCATCATGATCATTTGGCGGCCTTCAAGGCGCGCGCGTTGTTCAATCACAACTTCATCGGCTAAATCGGCTTCAATTTTCTTGGCCATGGCAAGCCCAAGTTCTTGATGGCTCATTTCGCGGCCTTTGAAGCGGATGTTGACCTTGACCTTATCACCCTCATCGAGAAAGCGGCGCAGGTTACGCATCTTGATATCGTAATCGCCAACATCGGTGGTGGGGCGGAATTTGAGTTCCTTGATTTCGACGACTTTCTGCTTTTTCTTCGCAGCGGCCGCTTTCTTCTGGAGTTCAAATTTGAACTTGCCGTAGTCCATGATGCGACATACTGGTGGGTCAGCCTGCGGCTGAATTTCCACGAGGTCCATTCCGGACTCTTCGGCCAGGCTCAGTGCTTCATCGCGTGAAAGTACACCGACCATTTCCCCATCCGCACCAATCACACGTACCTTGGGTACACGGATTTCTTGGTTTTTGCGGTTACCTTTTTCTGTTGCTGGCGTATTGATGCGTAAATCCTCAAACGTTAATCGGAAGCCGGTAGTTTACCCTACCGGCGGAATTTCACTACGTAGTTTTTCGATAAAGGCATCGAGTGTCATGGTGCCCAGATCTTCCCCGCTACGTGTACGCACTGCAACCAGCCCCTGTTCCTTCTCGCGATCCCCTGCGACAAGCTGGTACGGCACCTTTTGCATGGCGTGCTCGCGGATTTTATAGCCGATTTTTTCATTGCGCAAATCGGCAGCGACCCGGAAGCCTTGATTTAAGAGGGTTTTCCGGACTTGATCGACATAATCAGCCTGTGCATCGGTGATATTCATCGCCACGACCTGCACCGGAGCCAGCCAACTCGGCAGTGCTCCAGCGTGGCTTTCGATCAAAATACCGATGAAACGCTCCATCGAACCGACAATGGCTCGGTGCAACATGACCGGATGCTGGCGAGTGGAATGTTCATCGACGTACTCAGCGCCCAGACGCTCGGTCATCATGAAATCGACCTGCATGGTGCCTACCTGCCAGCCACGCCCGATGGAATCGCGCATGTGGTATTCGATTTTCGGACCGTAAAAGGCACCTTCGCCGGGCAATTCTTCCCATGCGACGCCGCAAGCAGACAAGGCGGCACGCAGGGCATTCTCGGCTTTGTCCCAGGTAGCGTCATCGCCCAGACGCTTGTCGGGACGCAGGGCAATCTTCAGTGAAATCTCGCTGAAGCCAAAATCGGAATAGACCTTCATGGCTTGTTGATGGAATGCCGTTACTTCCGATTCAATCTGATTCGGTGTACAAAAAATATGACCGTCGTCCTGAGTAAACGAACGAACGCGCATGATGCCGTGCAGCGCACCCGAAGGCTCATTGCGATGGCAGCTGCCGAATTCGCCGTAGCGAATCGGTAAATCGCGGTAACTGTGCAGCCCGTGATTGAAAATCTGGATATGGCCGGGGCAATTCATCGGCTTCACGGCATAGGTACGTTTTTCCGATTCCGTGAAAAACATATTGTCCTTGTAGTTATCCCAGTGGCCGGATTTTTTCCACAGGCTGACATCAAGAATTTGCGGGCAACGGACTTCCTGATAGCCGCACTTTATATAAACGCGGCGCATGTATTGCTCGACCACTTGCCACAGCGCCCAGCCTTTCGGATGCCAGAACACCATGCCCGGCGCTTCTTCTTGCTGATGAAACAGATTCAGCGTCTTGCCGATTTTTCGGTGATCGCGTTTTTCGGCTTCTTCGAGTTGGGTCAAATAGGCTTTCAAGTCCTTGTCGTTCAACCAAGACGTGCCGTAGATGCGCGTCAGCATTTGATTGTTCGAATCACCGCGCCAATAAGCACCGGCGACTTTCATCAATTTGAAAGCGCGCAATTTATCGGTTGCTGGCACATGCGGGCCGCGACATAAATCGGTGAACTCGCCTTGCGAATACAAAGATAAATCTTCAGTCGCCGGAATGGATTCAATAATTTCCGCTTTGTAGTGCTCACCCATATTTTTGAAAAATGCGACCGCTTCATCACGCGATTTCACTGAACGTGAAACCGTATGCGCTTCTTTCACAATCTTCAGCATTTCGGCTTCAATCTTCGGCAGGTCATCCGGTGTAAATGCGCGCTCGTAGGCAAAGTCGTAGAAGAAACCGTTCTCGATCACCGGACCAATCGTTACCTGCGCGCCTGGATACAAACGCTGTACGGCCTGCGCCAATAAATGGGCCGTCGAATGGCGTAAGACTTCAAGCGCATCGGCATGTTTTTCGGTGACGATTTCCAGTGCGGCGTCTTTTTCGATGCGATAACTAGTATCGACCAAGGCACCATCGACTTTGCCTGCGAGTGCAGCCTTGGCAAGACCGGCGCCAATACTGGCAGCCACGTCGAATACGGTAGGCGCGGACTCAAAAGGTCGAACACTGCCATCGGGAAGAGTGATATTGATCATTGGCTTTCTTCTGATTAGTTGAAGCGAGCTCTGCTCGCGAAATCGCGTGAATAAAAAAGGACGCGCAGGCGTCCTTTGCAAATCTAGGCAACCTGAGGAATTCAGCAGTGGCAGTAGGTAGTACTCATGTCGCACGCTCGGCCTCTAAAAACAGGCCACCTGTTCCTTATTTGTTGAATTCATCGTTCCACTCGTTAGAGTGGTGGGCGGTACAGGGTTCGAACCTGTGACCCCTACCATGTCAAGGTAGTGCTCTACCGCTGAGCTAACCGCCCGAATCGAGCTGGGCATTTTAGCCCAATACACCGAGTTCAGGCAAATCCAGCCGTAAAGTCCGCAATCAGTGTAATAAGGTGGCGTCAGTTACGCCAGGGTAGCCTGGTCGGTCACAGGCGAGCCCCTTGGTCATTATTTTCTGCAACATCGGCAATTGCGGCTGGTCGGATGGCGAGAGGATTCCGTCTTTTTCCAAGCCCTGCCAGAGCGCTAATGCTTCTGCCGCGAAGGCGCAACGAAGGCGCAGCTTGCCGGTCGTCAAGGTCCGATCACCCAATGCCACGGCAAGGTCACGTCGCACGGTCGCTGAGTCAGGGCTCTCTTTGTAACGCTCGCGAGCATATTTCAAAGCGATATCTAGATGCTCGGCGGCTTGTAAACCCTGGCCGTTTTGAAAATAAGCCATGCCCACGCGCTTGTTGGAAGCGGCAACATCGCGCTGGTATTCCGATTGCGTTGGAGCTCTTTTCTGAAGCGCGACATTGGCTTGCAATCCTGTCCGATAATCTGCAATCGCTTCATCGGTTCGTTTCATCGCGAGCAAAACATCACCGCGATTGCTATGCATCAGCGCGACATTGCGGGCCGAGCGCAAATCGTTTGGGTCGCTACGCGCCATTCTTTCGGCCACTTCAAGGCCCTTACTCATGGCATCCAGCGCTTCTTCCTTACGGCCCGACCAATCCAGAATTTCTCCACGCTTAGATTGGGTGGTGATGTAACCATGCGCGTAGTGATTATCGTCAGGGGCTTTTTTCATGTGGGCGACATCAATCGCCAAGGCCAAATCGATTTCACGCGTTGCTTCGGGATAACGCTCCAGCCATGCCAGAGTATCGGCACGACGGGTGTGGCAGTTACCAGCAAAATCAATGATCTCGGGATCTGTCGCTGCTTGCTTCACACGCAAATTGCAAACACTATCGTAAGTCGCTAAAGCCTCCTTCAACTGGCTGTTCCAATGCTGCACATCACCTAGTCCAACGACGGCAGAGTCACGCTGGAGCGAAAGTGCTGTGCTCGGCTTACGTTTTAGCTCGGCGTCATAAAGTTTAATGGCTGCTCGATAGGACGCTTCCGAGAGTTTTAAATCATCATCCCAAAAAGCGAATGTACCGCGGGCAGACAAAGTAAGCGCAAGTCCGAGCGCAAGTTTGGGATCGTCCGCACGCAGCGCCAAAGCACGTCGTGACAAATCTTCGGCACGTTGATAATGCAGACGAGCCGCCGGGGTATCGCCAATGTTTGGATATTGTGGATTGCCGCTGATGTCACCAAGACGACGTTCGACCAATGCCATATCCGCGAGCAAATCGGGATCATCGTGAGCGTCAGTACCAAGATCGAATAAATATTTTTTGGTGCGCGACACTAATTGACGACGCGCTTCGATGGTTCCCGGCACGCTTGCGAGACGATCCTGAAAATCGAACAAAACATCTTTGACCAATGAGCGTGACAAATCAAAACGCTTTTGTGCCAAAACACGTTGTTGCTCGGCAACGCGCGCCTGCCAAACTGTTGCAAATAATCCGCCCATTAAGCTAACTAGCAATGCAGAGGCAGCGCCAACAGCCAACCAGTTTCTGCGTAACCATCTGGTCGCTCGGTAACTGAAACTGCCACGACGGGCGAGCACCGGCTCATGTGATTTATAGCGCTGAATGTCTTCGATCAATTCTCGCACCGAGCCGTAACGAGCACCGGGTTCACTACGCAAACATTTCATTACGATGTCGTCGAGATCGCCTTGAAGTTTACGCGCACGTTTTTTGCGATCCGCTTCTTCGAATTTAAGCTGCGCCAACAAGACACGGCTGGGTTTTTCTAAGCTGGTGGTTTCTATCGCCTGCAGTTGCGAGTGCAAATTGGTCGCCTGCGCATGAATAACCTGCCCGCTTAACAGGCGATACAACAAGGCGCCAAGCGAATAAATATCGCTTGCAACAGTGATTGGCATCCCAGTCATTTGTTCGGGGCTGGCGTAGTGCAAGGTAAAAGCCTGCGTTTTTGTCTGCGCGTCATCAGCAGCATTGATTTCTATTTCTTTCGCAATGCCAAAATCGAGTAACTTGCATTGAGCGTCACCGGTCACCAATACATTTGCCGGTTTAATATCGCGATGCACAATAAGAGCGCGATGCGCGTGATCAACAGCCGCACAAACTTGCAAAAATAATTCAAGAACTTTTTCCAGACTCAAACCCTCGGAGTACGCATCAATGGCAACGCCATCGACATATTCCATGACTAAATACGGACGACCATCATCGGTTTCACCCCCATCAAGCAGACGCGCGATATGTGGATGATCAAGTGTGGCCAGCGCCTGCCGTTCACGTCTAAACCAGGCAACCGCATCGCGATTGCCCAGAAAGGTCGCGATAAATTTAATCGCGACTTGCTTGGAATACGCAGCATCGGCACGTTCTGCCAACCAGACCTCGCCCATGCCGCCCTGCCCTAACAGGCGCAATAATCGATAAGGTCCGATCCGAGCTGTGTCACTTAGCGTGGGAGCGCCGGATTTACTGGAGTCGTCGATCTGCAACACTTGGGTTGATGGCATCGAATTTTGATTGAGCAAGGCACGAACTTGCTTGGCTTGTTCGGGAGAACTGTTTTCCAGCTCGCGTAACCATTGCGCGCGCGCCGGCTCGGCCAGATTTAAAGCTTCGCGCAGCAACGCGCCAATCGGATTACCTGATGGATCTGCCATGGCTTTCTCCCTGAGCTGATTCTGCTCGGAGTGGAAGCGGCTAGCAAGTTTTAATATTGCTTGGCAGTATCGCCCGCAAGCGGCCTCCTACGGCTATCCATTTCGTAGCAGTCGCCCGCAAGTGGCCTCCTACGGTTATCCATTTCGTAGCAGTCGCCCGCAAGCGGTCTCCTACGGTTATCCATTTCGTAGCAGTCGCCCGCAAGCGGCCTCCTACGGTTATCCATTTCGTAGCAGTCGCCCGCAAGCGGCCTCCTACGGTTATCAATTTCGTAGGAGGCCGCTTGCGGGCGATCCGCGTTCTACGCGTTAGCGATCATCAAGACCTTTAGCCGTTGAATCTCGTCCCGAATCTGCGCGGCTTTTTCGAATTCTAGGTCCTGCGCATGTTTGTACATCTGGTTTTCAAGTTGCTTGAGTGCGCCAGCAATTTTTGTCGGACTCATGGTGGAATACTGTGCTGAATTATCCGCGACTTTCTGGCTTTGTTTATTTTTGATGATGGCGAGCTCCGGACGCGCGCCTTCCATCACATCAACAATTTCCCTGACGATAGTTTTAGGAGTAATGCCGTGCTCAAGATTGTATTCCACTTGTTTTTTACGACGGCGGTCGGTTTCGTCAATCGCCGCCTGCATGGACTTGGTCATTTTGTCGGCGTACAAAATGGCATGGCCGCGGACATTTCGGGCGGCCCGACCAATGGTTTGAATCAAGGAGCCTTTTGATCGCAGGAAACCTTCTTTATCTGCATCGAGAATAGCAACCAACGAAACCTCCGGCATATCCAACCCTTCACGCAACAAGTTGATACCAACCACCACATCGAATACACCCAATCGCAAATCCCGAATAATTTCGACACGCTCGACCGTTTCAATATCCGAATGCAGGTAACGGACTTTAACTTGATGCTCCGACAAATAATCGGTCAGGTTTTCTGACATCTTTTTGGTCAGTGTGGTTACCAACACGCGGTCACCCATCGCCACCCGTTTGTGAATTTCAGAAAGCAAGTCATCTACTTGCGTTGCCACCGGACGAATCTCCACCATTGGATCAATCAAACCCGTGGGCCTAACGACTAGCTCGATAACCTGTTCGCCGGAATGTTGAAGTTCATAATCACGCGGTGTGGCCGACACATACACGGCACGTGGCGCGCGGCGCTCCCATTCTTCAAACATCAGGGGCCGGTTATCCAGCGCCGAGGGCAGACGAAAGCCAAAGTTCACCAAGGTTTCCTTGCGCGATCGATCACCTTTGTACATCGCACCCAGCTGGGGAATAGTCACATGCGATTCATCGATCACCAACAAAGCATCCGGCGGCAAATAATCGTATAAGCACGGCGGCGGCTCGCCGGGCATATGGCCGGTTAAATGGCGCGAGTAGTTTTCAATGCCGCTACAAAACCCAACTTCGGCCATCATTTCGATATCGAATTGCACACGCTGCGCAAGGCGCTGTGCTTCGACCAACTTATTTTCCTTGTAGAAATATTCCACACGCTCTTTCATTTCATCCTTGATGGTATTAATCGCATCAAGCACGGTACGACGTGTAGTGACGTAGTGCGATTTTGGATACAAAGTAAAACGCGGCAGCTTGTTATAGACCTCGCCCGTGAGCGGATCGAACATGGCGATGTTTTCAATTTCACCATCGAACAATTCAATTCTAACGGCCGTGTTGTCCGACTCCGCAGGATGCACATCAATTACCTCGCCACGCACACGATAATTGGCCCGGCGTAATTCGGTGTCGTTGCGGGTGTATTGCATTTCGGTCAGACGGCGAATCAATTCGCGTTGATCGATTTTATCGCCACGCACCAAATGCAAACACATGCGGAAATATTCATTTGGGTCGCCCAATCCGTAAATCGATGAAACCGTAGCTACGATGATAACGTCGCGACGTTCGAGCAAAGCCTTGGTCGCCGACAAACGCATTTGCTCAATATGTTCGTTAATGCTGGAATCTTTTTCGATAAAGGTATCGCTCGACGCGACATAAGCTTCGGGCTGATAGTAATCGTAATAACTGACGAAATATTCGACCGCGTTATTCGGAAAGAAACTTTTGAATTCGCCGTAAAGCTGGGCTGCCAAAGTTTTATTCGGGGCCAATACCAAGGTCGGTTTTTGTACCGCCTGGATCATATTGGCAATCGTGAATGTTTTACCCGAACCCGTGACACCCAACAATGTTTGATGCGCTAGGCCGGCTTCAAAACCTTCGATCAAACGCGCAATTGCCTGCGGCTGGTCACCAGCAGGTTGAAACGGTGATTCAAGTTCAAAGCGATCAGACATGGCAGTGACCAAAAATACAATTCACCAGTATAGCCCGTGGTCGTGATTACGATGACAAGGTCAGCCCACACGGGTCAGGAAATCCCTACCCAAGGTCCCTAATTTGCCTGATAAAAAGCTGCTTCGGCCGCAAGCAAACTGTGACCACATTCACGCAGTCACTTTCTTGGGGAAATATATGAATAAGCAAACCGGCTACACACTGCTCGAACTGCTAGTCTCGCTGGCAATCTTGGGTATTATTTTCGCCATCGCCATTCCGAGCTATGGCAGCGCGATGGCGCGCGCCGATATGGGTGCGGCGGAATCAGCCATCTTCACCTCGATCAATAACGCCACGAATTTTTCGTTTGTCGGCGGCACTAGAGCCGTACTCTGCCCTAGTGCAGACGGACAGAGCTGCCAAAACTCCTTTGATTGGAGCGATGGCTGGCTGGTGTTTGAAGATAGTAATGCCAATCGTGAACGAGATGCAGGCGATAGAAAACTCGGCAGCTTCGGCGAGATATCACCTGAATTGCATATTTTGACCAGTGAAGGCAGAACCCGCATTGCATTCCAATCTGGCGGTGGCAATTTCGGGTCAAATGCACATTTCAAACTCTGCGATGAACGCAGCCCACAGCGCTCACGATCATTATTTTTGAGCAATATCGGACGTATTCGAGTCGCTGCAAGCCCGCAAACTAGCTGCACACCGTAGTTCTCGCCATATTTTGGTTGACGTATCAGCTCTATCATCGCAAAATACGCGCCTTGCCTGAATAGCTCAGCTGGTTAGAGCACTTGACTGTTAATCAGGGGGTCGTTGGTTCGAGTCCAACTTCGGGCGCCATGTTATTTAGTGTTACACACAAAAAAAAGCCTGCTAAATGCAGGCTTTTTTGTTGTCTAAAATCCGACTTTATCTATTCCAGCACTCATCCATTGTTGCAATCGTGCCGGTTATCGACTTGGCAGCACTTTGATTGATTCTTAGTGTGCCGCATTTTGCATCTTTATCGGCTTGTGTACCCTGCGGCACGGCTTGCATTGAATAGGCGGTTGCTGTTGGTGTGCCGTTGAACTGAATGGTATAGAAGCCAGTTAAGTCAGTTGCACACTGAAAAGGGGGCAATCCTACGGGCACCAATGCAGGTGTTTGGTTATAAGCCAAGTTGGTGGTGTAGTAACGCTCCATAAATTGCGAGGCTTCCAACACGCAAGCTGTCGCTGCTTTTCGGCGTGACTTAATGACCGAGTTTTCATAACTGGCATAAGCGATTGTCGATAAAATTCCGATAATCGCTATAACAATGACAAGCTCGATCAAAGTGAAACCATGCACTGGCTTAATCCTCGACGGCATTCCCATTTTCCGTTGCGAAACAGCTTTACATAATTTTTTCATACATTAATTCCCCAAAATTTCGCGCCAAGAGATACGGCCGATACGATCGGATGCGGCAATATCAAAGTCCTCGCAACCCGCCAAAGACCCACATTGAATTGCGTTTCCATTTCCCAATATTGGATTTGTTCCCATGCCTACGCCCAGATTAATCGAGCCTACAACCACTCCGCCGACTGTGTCATTGGTGAAGTCGCCATCTCCGTTAACATCAAAGAATCCGGTACTCATACTAGACCCGGTGAAAGCATCGATGGCATTGAGGAAACCATCACCGCCAGGTAAACAGAGGTCGGTACTTGGGAAAATACTGGCAGCAATCAGGATATTGTCAAACAGTCGTTGATCACCAACCATACGCTCGCCTTCTTTGGTTCCCGGAGGTGTCGGCGGCGTCAACAAATCGATGTACCAACCCTGCTGACTACCGGTGAGTGGTGTTGGTGTGTCGAAGCCACGTACCTTGGTCGTTTTAAGAACCGTTACGCCATCCGTGTCATAGGTGATGATGGTGCCGACTGCAGCAATTTTGCGTTGGGCAAGCACCGAGCGACCAGAAATTGTAGTGTTGGAATCAACAATACCGTACCAAGTTTGTACTTCTTTCGAGCCTGGATCAGTAGGAGTTAAATATTGTCCGGTACCGAAGAATACCCAGCGATTATAGGTCGTAGGATCCCTGCCAATGGTGGGTCGGCCGGTAATAGGCTGCCGTTTTGCAGGTGAGCCAGCGTCATAGGCGGTATAGAGGATCGTCCGATTTCCTAAATCATCCCAATCGCCGGGGCTGGTGCTTGAAATATCAAACTTCCACATATTGCCCATCAAATCGCCGGAGTAAACGTAATCAATATCACCGTCATTATCGTCGTCCCAACCTACTGGCGATGACAAGCCATTATTGGGGCCCATTCCGGTATTAATTTGAGCGAGTAAGGCGCCAGTATTTAAATTGTAGATAAACAGCTGCGCGGTGTCGTCCACACTATTAACACCATTGGCAACCACGGCCGCACTCATACCATTATTAAGCTTGGCAATAAATGAGCGGCCCAGCACATTGCCCATTCCCCGGCCTTCGACAGTAAGAATGTTAAGGTTGGATTCCCATTTGACGTTAGTCGTTGTCATTGAAGTAGGTGTAGTCACGTCAAGCGCAAAAACACCTTTGCCACCACGTCCAAGAGCGCCCACCAGAATATTTCTATTATTGTTGGGTGCAAGGAAGTTACTAACAGTCGCCGTTTGAGCCCGTGTGGAGACCACAATGGCACCATCGACAAAATAACGATGCGGATAGTCCAGGTCACTAAGTAATTTAAGATCCACTAAATTCACAGCGCTAGGTATGTAAGCAAATTGCTCGGCGCCCGTCGAACTATTGAAACCATGCAACATGCCGTCATTAGCGCCGATGTACACACTGTTGGTTTCTTTCACATACGCAGGCGATGAATTAATAATGTCGCCCAGCAAATGCAAGCGAGGACGATACGGTGCCGTCGGATTGACACCCGACCTCTCGTTAGTTCTGTCACCACGAATGTAGTTAGCAATAGGCGTTGTCAGAGCTGTGGTTTGCACTGCGGTCGGGAAAATAGCTCCGGTAGTCCCGTTCCAGGTCAATATATTTCGAGATGTATAAATGGTGGGAATAAGGGCAGCCGCAGACCAGCTCGCCGTTGGACTTATTGATCCATTGGTGATGGTGTAAGCCTCCAGCTCGCCTGACCATTGGGCAGGACGGTACTTGGCTTGGAAAAGCAGGGAGCCATCGTCAAGCGATGTACTGTTCGCCGATGCATTGGAATTGGATGAAGGAACATTTGAAATATTTGTCAAAGCGTCACGTAAACCGGCAGTGAATGCATCAGCATTTGTGGCTGCAATAAATTTACCACGGCCGTTCACGGCTGCATGAAAAAGGTCGTCAATACGTGTGGGGTTCTCGGCAAGGGTTGGATTAGGCCAACCGGTCGTGCCATTGCTATTCACCGTGCCGTTGGTCAGCGGCACTAAGTCTGCCACCGGGTCTAGCGTGCCTTGCAAGCCAATCGAAATACCGTAGGTCACCATGTGTTGCCAATAGCCAGGGTTGCCAACAGACTGCGGCACAATGTTTTCTAGGTCTGTGCGTAAATCGGTTTTCCAATAATAATTGGCGATGTCGCCTAGGGTATTACTCCAATTGTCTTGATACGGATTCGCCGGTGTATAGCCGATAGGGGTAATTAGCGATCCAGCAGGCACTGGAATGGGCGTGGTAGCCGTATTATCGGAATTGTTGACTGGCGTTACATAACCGTTATTTGAGTTCCAGAAGCCATCGGTCGTAAGGATCGCGAAATTCTGTCGGCAGGCAAGCTGATTGGCACCCGATTCGGGGCCGAAAGGACCAGCCGCATCGTTACGGCTAAAGTAGGTACCGGCAGTTTGCAAAGCACCTTGCAATGGTGTGCCACCACTGGCGGGAGCCCTCTGGAGTTCTTCAAACCATTTGGTGCGATTGGTAGTAACTGGCGCCGTTAAATTGCGGAACAGACCTGAATCAGTACCTACGGGAACAAGAAACGGGGTTCTTACACCAGAAACGGTATTGCCACCCCAAATAGTGGTGAAACCGACGCGAAAGTTATCACCTAAGTCTGAAAACGCGTCGCTCGCACCATTTTTGGCAATTTTGCTACGCGTGCGGTGAAAGGAGAACCAATTGGCAAAATTCTGACGTTCTGCCGCTTCAGTGCGACCGGTCGGAGTCACTTTCGTACAGCCTCTCCAGCCCACACCCGCGGTTGTTGTATCGCAACCATTGGCAGCAGTGTTATTTACTGGTGTGGGCCCTACGTAGGTTAGACGTTCGCTGCGCCACACCTCTCCATTAGTCGCTATGACATATTTGTAATAATTCGCTGGCTCCATCACATACGCGAGTGTCGTCGTATTAGTTTTTGGTACATAAAATACCTGGATAGCAGCGGCAAGATTGGTGACGCCACTGGCAACGGTAGCTAATGTGGCGCTGGAGTAAGCCGCACCGTATAGCGTTCCCGCTATAAAATTACCATTGGCGTCTTTCCATGGCTGATAAACCAAGGCCGGATTATAGTAAAGACCATTGCGGGCATAGGTTTGCTGACCAATATTGGGCGCATTGGTCGTTGGTGCCGAATCGCTGGTAGCCCCTGGCGCCGGCATATACCCTAAACCCATCGAGCCCGAGTCATCCAAAATAAACATGATATTGGGCGGTACCGGAGCGGAAGATTGCAGCGGATAATTAGGTATGGTGACGCCAGACATGGCAGGCGCACTAAGCAGTATCGTTAATAAAGCAGCTGACAGGGGCAACATTGCATTATTAAAAGTAATGGGTGATTTCGTATTCATTAAATTGCGTTTCATATCACTCCCCTATTGAGGGTTTGGTGTAATTTGATTGGAGAACTACCGTTGCTAGATTCACCTGGATGCTGCGTGCAGTGATGCGAAACTCATCCACTTCTTGCGCTCCTTCCTGATTGCTCGTGCTAACGGTGGTCACATATTCTGGGGTTTTCCCCATGTGTTCGATCATGGCGTCAAGGTGCGGGTTTGGTGTAGTTTGATTGGAGAATTACCATGGCTCGATTCAACTGGGTGCTGCGTGTAGTGATGCGAAACACATCAATTTCTTCCGCTTCTTCCTGATTGCTCGAACCAACGGTTGTCAGATATTTGGGGCTTCTTCCCATGTACTCGATCATGTATTGAGGTGCCACCGTAAGACCACTTTGTGTCACGTTGCTGGTAGCGGTAGCCCAAGTGCCCGTAGGAGGCGTAGCAAGATCCCAGCGATTGGCCGAACCTGCAACAGGTATGGCGCACAAACCAGCGGCACAGGTTGCAGTCGATGGAAAAACAGGTGTTGGATTTACTTCGATGCGTGCTTCAGCCTCGCGCATGGCGGCTTCGGTCGCCTGAAAGCTAAGACTACGATCAAACTGGCTTGATCCCATTTTTTCCTGAAGCAGCCCGACACGCATACTGGCCAAGCCTAAGAGCGTCATTATTAGCAGCAAGATCAGCACGATCATTAAGGAAACACCCTGCTGTTGCCGCATACCGAATTTGTAGGTAGTGAGCGTCATATGTTGCGATTCCGTAACGTAATAGTGCTTGAAAGTTGTCGTTGAATTTGATTGCCATCGGTACCGATTCTGTCATTGCCTTGCAAGGTCAAAATAACTCGAACTGCAGATACGTCAGACCAGCTCGCTGCCGGAACCGAAGCTGCAGTCAGGTACACACCATTCAAAAGGTAAGTGACAGTCATATTTTGAACACCTGTGGCAATTTCCTGTGCAAGCGGAGCCGAAGTACCAGTCGTGTTGGTAACACTTGTTTGATACAAAGACCGCTCGCCGACGGTACTGCTATTTCCTATGTACCAACGCACGACACGAAGTTTCGCCAATGTTACTTGGGGAATAATAGTAGGGGTCGATATCGCTGGCGTAGATAAATTGGTGTCGGGTCCTGTCCCACAAGCTCCCGAACTCGCAGCCTTGCCTAAATTGGTACCGCAGTTTCCGGGTGTACCGCTTGCGGCATACGTCACGGTGGCAGGAATAGTTGCCGGTGCCGTATTCAATTGAAAAATGGCCGCCTGCGTGTAATTACAGGCAATCACAATGTCGCCAGCGGCTAAATCCGTCGCGACTGTATTGCTTAAAGTGAATGAATCAGAGGCGGCATTGTGGGTGTTAACGGCAAAACCGCTATTGCTTGCCGACATTAATTGGATGGCATCCGTCCCTGAAATCCGGGTTCCGGCAGCTGTACCAAAGGCCAAGCCAGGCGATGCCTGAGTTTCGTCATAACCGAAAACGATCGTGCCAGGCTGCCAGTTGGACCACCAATTGGTAGCGGAATTGTTCAATACATTGGCCACTGGCAAATTTCTTGCGCACGGAGATGAGCCTGATTCTCGGATATCGCGAGACATCAATTCATATGAGGTACGCATATTTTCTTGTATGCGCCCCACATTTTCTGTCGCTGTGTAGGTTTGACCGTTCGATATAAAAATCGCAATAGCAGCGCCGACTACCAATAAACCGATGATCACCGAGACCATTAATTCAATCAGGCTCATCCCTCTGGTTTTAGTGCCAAGCGATATAAATTTTACACGAGTATTCATTATATTCTGCTCCGCGTAACTGTTTCCTGCAAAGAAGATCCACCGGTGCCACGACTATCATTCCAATCAACAGTAATCGTGCAAAGTCGATTGGTTGTTACTGGCGGGGCAGCAATTGCCTGACAAACAATTGTTCCACAAGAGGTCGGACCTAGATTGGCCTGCACACTTGCCATCCAATTGGCTAAATCTCTTTGTGCAAGCGTCGCATTTGCTGTTGGTGGTGTGCAGCTACGCGCCATCGTATAACTGCCTGTTCGAGCAAGTACTGCATTAGAGCGCATTGCATCCAACACACTATACGTCTGCATTACGGCCTGGCTTCGCTCCATTGAACTCTGGCCATTACGCAAAGTAATGGCTTGCATGGAGGCGATGCCCAGTAAACCGATGCCCAATATCAAGACAGCGATTAATACCTCGATCAGACTGGTACCTCGGCTACGCTGCCTACTTGCTACTGAGGAATATGATTTTATTCTGCGTTTCATTTTATAAAGTTCCTTACTTACGTATTACTCGGTGCAGCACAAGTCGCGGCGGTAACTTTGTTGACCACCAACCTGCCACCACCAGACGCAAATGCGACATCTCTTGAGTTCAATAAAGGAGTACTCGTCGCAATACAAATGCTGATCTTGCCTTGAAGCAAAGCACCGCCAGTTGTTCTAGCCATCCCATCTGACCGAAAAGTAATCAAATTACCGATATTGCTGCTGGCAGTGGCGGTCACTCCACTGAGCAAATTGGCTGCCACTAATTTTTCGGTGGCATCGAAAACATTGTCCCTGTCGGTATCAACGAATGCTATCCAACCAGCCCACGCTGCACCGGCAGCACAACTGGGGGTTGTTGCATTGGCATTGGCACTGCCGCAGACCACCACCCGAGAACCGCTCCTGATTGACTCCATGCGGGCAAGCTGAAAGGTGGCCAGCAATTCATTGGCTTGGCTGGTCACCCGATTGGAGTTCAGGAAGGAAGTAAAGCTCGGAATTGCCAATACCAACAAGATAGCCGTAATCGAAATTGTGATAATTAGCTCGATAAACGAGAACCCTTGCGCTAAACCACGGGCGGGTGTTCTTTGCATTGTTTTACTTGGCGGCAGAAACATACTCATCACTGTGACGTCTCCTATCAGGGGCTCAGCATATTTTGGCTAAGTTTTTAATGCTACATATGACCGACTAGCGGCCAAAATTGGCACTCTAGTGGTTAAAATAACATTTATTGAAGGCCTTGTAGCAGCTCGTCAGGTGCAACTGGATATGGAAGGGGCATCCGGTGCATTATCAGGATCGAGGTTCTTAATCCCAAAAGCCCATGCATAAGCCCAAGCCTAATTATCTGCCGATCAATATTTTATGGAGAACTTCCACGCTAGTCTCCGTCGTGTTGGCAGGTGAAGCCTTGGCATTGATCATGTCCCTGACCCCCGGGTTTAGTGTTGATCGTTGGGTTTATTTTGGCCTGAGCTCAATGCTCATACAGTGGATTTTATTGCTGACACTTGGCAGCTTGTATCTATTCAGGACACGCCTATCCCATTACTCGGTCAATACCCTGTCGTGGCTTAGCTTGGCGATTTTGGTGTTCAACACATGGGCTGTCTGTGGCCTGTGCTGGTATGTCTATCATCGTATTTCGCCAATAGCCAACATCAGTAGTCTTTTTTTTATGCTGCAGTGCTCGGCAATCTCTGTCACCGTCGGCTTGCTTGGGCTGATAGCACTTCAACACCATTGGCGGGCACATCAACTCGGCATTGCCAGTAAACAGGCAGAACTGGACGCGCTGCAAGCCCGTATCCAACCCCATTTTTTATTCAACACGCTCAATACCGGCGCTGCACTGGTTCACCAAAACCCCGCACAAGCCGAACAGCTTTTACTTGATCTGAGTGAACTGTTCAGAGCGGCTTTATCGCAGTCGAAACTTATCCGCCTGGAAGATGAATTATTGCTTGCCCGTCGTTATCTGGAAATTGAAATGCTTCGCTTTGGCGATCGCATTCGCATCCACTGGCAATTACCTGATCCACTTCCTGAAATTGTATTGCCCGCACTTTCTGTGCAGCCGCTTGTTGAAAACGCGGTGCGACATGGCGTGGAGCCAAGCGAAAATGGAGGCGACATCGAGATTAGTGTCAGGCAAATTGATAGTCGCATATTCATTGTAGTGAGCAATTCAGTTTCCAAAACCAGCAATAGCATTCACCAAGGCCACCACATCGGGCTTGCCAGTACGCGCGAACGAATTGAAAACTACAGTGACGGCGAAGGCCACTTATCAACGCAGATAAAAAATGGCCGCTATGAAGCGACCATTTCATTACCTGCTGCCTAGTTTAGCTAGTTAGGCACTAATAACCCGATAACACGGTTTGTATTCTCCGCTCATTTTCATGCGTTTCTGCTCGACGAAAGCAGCCAGCAAACTATCGAGTGCTTTCATTATGTCGATGTCACCGTCAATCTGGAACGGTCCGTACAGTTCTATATTACGCATGCCGTCTTCTTTCACGTTACCGGCAACAATTCCGGAAAAAGCACGACGCAAATCCGCTGCAAGTAAATGTACCGGTTGCTCGTGATGTAAATTCAGACCTGCCATGGCAGCATGGTCGGGCACAAAAGGTTGCTGGAATTCAAACGGAATATGCAATGACCAATTGAAGAAGAAGGCATCTTTTTCGGCAATGCGCTGCTCGCGTACTTTTCTCATGCCGATCGCCATTTGCCTTGCGACCTCGGGCGGATTATCGACAATGATTTTGTAACGCGAGGTGGCTACTTCACCCAGACTTAATCGCAGAAATTGGTCAATCTGTTCAAAGTAGGCCGCCGCAGATTTTGGACCGGTAAAAATCAGCGGGAACTGCATGCTCGCATTATCAGGGTGCAACAAAATACCGAGCAGGTATAAAATTTCCTCGGCAGTGCCAACACCGCCTGGAAACACAATAATGCCGTGACCTACACGCACGAATGCTTCCAGACGTTTTTCGATGTCGGGCATGATCACCAAATGGTTAACGATCGGGTTCGGCGATTCAGCTGCAATAATGCCCGGCTCGGTAATACCGATATAACGGTTATTGGTGCGCCGCTGTTTTGCATGTGCAATGGTGGCGCCTTTCATCGGGCCTTTCATCGCGCCCGGGCCGCAACCGGTACAAATATCCAGACGCCGCAAACCTAATTCATAACCCACGGCCTTGGTATAAACGTATTCTTCGCGACCAATCGAATGGCCGCCCCAGCAGACCACCAAATTAGGGTCTTGATGCGGACGCATAACACGGGCATTACGTAAAATTTCAAATACTGCACCGGTCATGCCGTCACTGGTATTTAAATCGAATTTTTTGCCGTCACTGATTTCAGTAGCGACATAGGCAATGTCGCGTACGACTGAAAACAATAACTCGGCAACACCACGAATCAACTCGCCATCGACAAAGGCTGTTGCTGGAGCGTGCTGCAATACTATTTTTATACCGCGTGCTTGCTGCAAAACCTGAATATCAAAATCCGGATATTTTTGTTGCGCTGCGCGCGGGTCATCTGAATCGTTACCCGTGGTTAATACCGCCAACGCGCACTTGCGCAACAAATCATGCAGACCACCACCCGATGCATCACGCAGA
>Ga0209181_10000471_pt1 | contig 74744 bp, 54 predicted proteins | sample MAT05_FD_187208 | JGI IMG/M metagenome (GOLD analysis project Ga0209181, IMG submission 187208) | Freshwater microbial communities from Lake Fryxell liftoff mats and glacier meltwater in Antarctica - MAT-05 (SPAdes) (version 2) | ecosystem: Environmental > Aquatic > Freshwater > Ice > Liftoff... | reverse complement strand
CCTGCGGCAGTGACGAGAGCGCGGGCTGCTCGCCGATCGGTGCCGCTGCGGTCGTGTCGCTGCTCGGTGTTGCGTGCTCAAAGAACGCGGCCTCGTCGGCGGGCTCGGCCGCCGTGATCTGGTTTAGCCCTGCGAACTTCACGATCTCCTTGACCTTGTCGGTCACGGCCTGCTCGCTGGAGAACGCGGCGATGAAGATGATGCCCACGACTAGCACGGGGATCAGCCCGAAGAGGGTGCGATAGGACAACGCGGCGGCCATGCGCGGGATCTGGACTCGCTTGGCCCCCACCACGACGAGCTGCGTGATGTGCCAGAACTGGCGCGGGACGCTGGGGTGCTCGACCACGCGGCGCAGGCCCTTGTCGATCGCGCTCAAGACGGACCCCGACCGAGAGGTCGGCGGCTGCGCGACGGCGGGATGGGTTCGCGGTTCTGGGCTTGGCGAGTTGGGCATTGCCATAACTATATTGAAGGGCGCGGGTCAGGTGCGCGAGGAAAACCGGCCGCCCGGGCGCGGGTGGTGGGATGGGGGCGGGTCGAGCCGCCGAGGTTTGTTCTTGATCGGCTCGGAGGGCCCGCGCCCGCGGATGTCGTCGGCCGACCCGACCGAAATGGATCGTTTTTCTGACCTCAAACTTGCTCGGGATCGGGTCGTGATGATCGGCCCGGCGGGGACCAGCGGGGCCTCGGGCGCTTTCGTGCCCGTCGGCGGTTTGCCGCCTTGGCGGTTTTTGCCGCCCTTGGTCAGTGCGGCCGCGGTCTTCTTGAGAGCCGCGAGCTCGTCGCGCTCCAGCTCTCGCCACTTGCCCAGCGCCAGCGCTCGTAACTCCAGCGGCCCCAAGCGGATATGCGTGAGTTTCTTCACCGGCCAACCGGCGATCGCCAGCATCCGCCGCACCTGCGGGTTCTTGCCCTCGCGGAAGGTCAGCTCGATCATGGTCTTTTCGGAATCGCGTTTGGTGATCTTCAGCTCGACGCGTGGCGCGTGCGACGAGCCTTCCTCTTCCGCCGCCCGCAGCGCGGCCTTGTGGATGTCCTTTTCCAGCTTGGCGAGCGAGATCTGGTCGGGCAGGCCTTTGACCACCGCCTCGTAGGTTTTGGGCACGCCGTAGCGTGGGTGGGTCATGACGTTGGCCATGGTGCCGTCGTTGGTGAGCAGGACCAGCCCGGTGGTCTCGTAGTCGAGCCGACCGACGGCGAACAACCGAGGCTTTCCGGGGTAGTCTACAAGATCAAAGATCGTGGTTCGTTCGTCGCCCGGTTCTTCGCTGGCGGTGGTGAGCGTGCGGGCGGGCTTGTTGACCATGATGTAGAGGCGGCGTGGGCGTGCGGATTTTTTTCGCGCGATCGGGCGACCATCCACCTCGATGTGATCGTGGTCAGGATCGACGAAAACCGGAAGTTTGTTGGCGATCTTGCCGTTGACCTGAACGTGCCCCTCCTCGATGAGGCGCTCGCAGACGCGGCGTGCGGCGACCCCGGCCTCGGCCAGGATTCGTTGCAAGCGAACGCCCTTGCTGGCGCCGTCGGACCCGCTGGCTTGAGCCTGTCTGCCCGGGCCTCGGACCGTCTGACGAGAGCGCGGCTTGGAGGATGAGGAACGAGATCGGCTCGATGGTTGGTCAGGGGGCGTCACGAAGGAGGATAGTCGCGCGCTGTGAGCGACCTCTCATCGCTCGCAAACCCGCCCGAATTCGTGAAGTGGACAATCGGTCAAGTACAACTTGACGTGACCGCCCGGGATAACTGTGGTAACTTAGGAAGTTAGGACGATCAGACCGTGAGGTCGCGTCCGATACGCGAGCGGCATCGAGAGATCGGTCGATGCAACTCTCGTGATGGATCGTGAGATCCGACTTTCAGCGGCGTTCGCCGCGAGCCGGGGATAGAAATGGCTCAACCGAAGAATCCTGTGCCGAACGTCGAGCGTGTGATGGAGGAGGTGTTCATCACGCCGCGCGTGATCGATCGGGGGGCTCTCGAAGACTATTCGACGACGCTCCAAGACCTGATCCGTGAGGCGGCGGGCCGCGGGGAATCACTGGCGACGGCCAGCACGGACGTCAAAGCGCTGGGCGAGAGCCTGCGCGAAGCGACCAAGGAACTCAAGTCACGGCTCGAGGTCGCGGTCAAGATCATACCCACCCTCGAACAGCGGCTGGGCAAGGCCGACCAGATCCTGCAGCTGACGACCGACCGCGTCAAGCTCGCGGAGCATCTGGACAAGACGATCGAATCGCTGATGGCCGAGCGGCTGGCGCAGGTCGAGAGACGTGCGGCCGCGATCATCGAGTCGGCCGAGCAGCGGGAGGCCGCGCTCCAAGCCACGTCCAAGGCGCGGTTGGACGAGGCGGTGGAGTCCGCGACCGCGCGGCTTGAAGCGCTCGCACTAGCCAAGGTCGCGGAGAGTCAGGAACGGATCGCGGGCGCGCACCGCGAGGTGGTGGAGCGGTCCGAATCGGCTGCGGCCGGGCTCGGCCCGCGGCTTGCGGCTCTCGAAACCGCGACGAACACCATGGAACGCGACGTTGCGACACGGCTAGGCTCGATCGAACGCGGCATGTCCGAGTCGCTGGGCACTCTTCGTTCGGAACTCTCTCTTCAGGTGCGGGCCGCGGCCGAGCTGGTCGCGACGACCAGCGCTGCGCGATCGGGCTGGAAGACGGAGCTCGACGCGGCCGAGGCCCGGGCACGCGAGGTCAGCCGCACGCTGCGTGAGAGCGCCGCGGCGTCGGCCAATCTTGTTCGGAGCGAGCTGGCGGAGCAGGTGGGCGAGCAGCTCCGGGACCAACTGCGGACCCAACTGCACGATCAATTGCACGGGCAGTTGCACGACCAGCTTCATACCGAACTGCGGGTGCGAATTCAGGCAGGTGTTCAGGCCAAGCTGACGGAGTTCGAGGTGATCGCTTCGGCGCTCGCTCGGAGCGTGACGGAAAAATCGGCGGCCTCGTCGCGCGCGATGGATGAACGCCTAGACGCACGATTGGGCGACGGGTTGCGGCGGATGGAAGACCTGGCGGCGCTGGCGGCGGCGCGGGTGGACGACGCGGCACGGTTGGCGGAAGCGGCGCGAGTCGAACAGGTGCGCACGCCCGAGGTCGATCACTCGGCGTCGATCGAGTCGTTGCGCGACCTGATCGAGCGGGCCGAGCGGCTGATGGTCGGGGCCGATGGATCGTCGCTGAGCGCGATGGTGTCGCGCGGCGAGGACCTACGGGCCTCGGCGGTCAAGGCGGCCAACCAGTTCGACGAGATCCGCAAGCAGGCCGACTTGGCGCGGGTGATGCTGGGCGACTGGATCAACACCACCGCGACACGCATCGACGAGGAGAACGCGCGGAACGCCGCGCTCCAGAACTCGATCGAAGCTTCTGCGGCCCGGATCGAGTCGGCCCGGCAGACGCAGGAGCAGCTCGCGCGGACGCTGTCGCAGACGATCGAGCTGGCCCAGCAGGCGGCCACGATGCTGGGCAACGCGTCGCTGGGCGGAACGCCTACCCCGGTCGCGGCTCAATCGCTGGCACCGCTGGGCCCGGTTGGAGAGCCTTCGCCGGTTTCTCGGAGCGGAGAGTTGCCTCAGGCCGCCCGCGATGCGCTCGATCGTGTGCGGAACGAGATCCAGCGGTAGAGAACCTTGGTCAGTGAGCTTTGTGAACGAACCTCACGCTCGTGCGTGGGGGAGCGCTGAAAATCTCACGTTCGCGCGAAGTTCGCTTGAACGATGAGGCTGGTTGAATGGATAAGAAAAAGGGCACGCTCGCTTGAGCGTGCCCTTTGAACGTTGTGTTGAGATATCGGGTTTGTATTCGACCAACCGTCGGGGCTGTCCGTCGGGCTCGTCAGCGTTGGTCAGCGAGCGAGCAGGATCTGGTCGAGCAGGGACTTGGCGTTCTGCTGGCCGAGGTAGAAGTCGGTGGTGGTGACGGTGTCGAACCTTGTGGAGAGGAAGCGGTTCTGGTTGCTGAGCTCGTAGGTATTAAGGGTACCGGGGGTGGCGATGACGCCACCGGCGGACATGATGTCGAACTTGGGATTGGTGGTGAACACCTCGTCGTCGTTGGCGGTGATACGGAGGCCGAGCAGCTCGCCCACGCGACGACCAACCGCGGCGGTCATGGACTGTACGAACGTCCCCAGGTCGGCCTGGTTAGGTGAGTAGCTGAGGTTGGCGAGGCTGGGGGCGAAGACGACGGCGTCGTCGGTCTTGTCGGCGTTGAACGGGTCGCTGTGCTGGCTGAACCCGTAACGCAGGCTGGAGTTGAGAGAGACAGGGTCGGCGCTGCTGGTGAGATAAACCGTTGAGTAATCCTGGAACTCGAAATCGCGCGGGTCGGTCGAGAAGTTAACCTGCAGGCCTGCGGCGTCGAAGACCTGCTGGAGGGCGTTCCTGATCTCTTGGATGAGGAAGTTCTGCACGGTCTGACCGTTGGCCTGCGTGCCGGTGAAGCCGAGAATAGCCGCGGAGAACCCGGAGAGGTTCGTGACGGCCCCGCTGGCTTCGAGCCAGTTGATCGAGCCGCCGCGGGTTTCGATGAGCACGTTCTGCTTGGTCTTGATGATCGAGTTAACGCCGCCGTCGGTCGCGTTCGAGACGACCTGGATCCGGTAGTCGGTGTTGAACGCGCCTTGGAGATAGACGGCGTAGGTGGCGTTCTGGTTGGCGTTGCCCTGACGGCCGGGGGCGATGAACTCGATAAAGAAGTCGCCGCTGGCGTCGAAGCCGTAGGTGGCGTTGTCGCCCGCGACGAGGGTGCCGGGCCTTCCGCCGTTGGACGAGAAGTCGGTGGGCGAGAAGACAAGTCGAGCGTCGTCGACGCCGGTGGAATCGGTGGTGTCGAAGAGCGCGAACTGGACGTTGGGCCGAAGATCCTGAGCGAGAGCGAGGGTCGTGAACGTGTTGAGCACGCTGGCCTGGTTGCGGCTCCCCAGATCGGCTCCTAGCGAGGTGAGCTGGACCGTGATGCGGACCTTGCTGCCGGTGGCAATGGGGAGGCGGTTGTTGAGATGGAAGACGTCCACGTCGGCGAAGACTGTCTGGGGCACGCCGGTGTGCCCGGCGGGGCCGATCGCGGCGTTGATAACGGAGGTCTGCACGCCGGTGCCGGTGCGTGTGGAAGCGATTTTTCCAGAGGAATCGGTGCCCGAGACGAGGTCGTCGGCCGTGTTCGCCCGGCCGTCGGCGCCGCGTGAGTAGGTGAAGACGTACCCGCCGATGCTGACAGACGGGAGATCGTCGGCGGTGCCGAAGACTCCGTCGACACCGGCGAAGGTGGTGGGAGCGGGTGCGTTGACAACGTTGGTGCCGTTGCCAGCGTCGGTGGTGGCGTTGAAGCCCGAGTCGCCGTCGTCGAAGACTTGGACGGTGAAGCTGTAGTCGCCGACTGTGTTGGGCTGGGCGTCGGGGTTGGGGACGACGCTGGGATCGGTGAACTCGGCCGAGCCTGCGCCCACGACGATGTAGTAGGTGCCTGTCGTCTTGACGAGGAAGTTCTGCTCGAAGGTGTCGTTTGTGAGATCGCCGAGATCCGACGGCAGCCCCACGCGCAGGCCGACGTTGGAAGTGTCGGCCACGAGGTTCACGCTCACGAGCCGCGCGGGCCCGAAGACCTGTCCGAGGCGGAGAATCTGACCGGCTTGAAGAGTGATCCGGTAGACGTCGGTGTCGCCGCCGAAGCGGAAGAAGTCGGTGTCGTTGTCCTTGTGGTCGCCGATGGTTCCGCGAAGGGTGTAGACCTTGTTGATGTCGGGCAGGCCGTCGGGCGTGCGGTTGTCGTCGAGCACCGCGTTCAGGTCGGTCGCGGCCCGGAAGTCCACGGTCGTGGTCGTGCCCGGGACGGTTGTGGTCTGGTTGACGAGCTTGTCGCCCGCGTCACCCACGATGTCGTCGGCGGAGTAGTTGTCGTTGACCCCCACTTTGCCGTCCACGTTCCCGTCGAGGCGGGCGTTGACAAGCTGGGCTCGCAGCAAGGCCTGCTCAAGGCGGAAGCGGTAGACGCCCGGTCCGGGGACGCCGGTCTGCTCGGGCAGGGCTCGGTTGGTGATGGCCGGGGCAAATCGGACGAGCACAGTGTCGGTCGCGGAGTTGTAGGTCAGGGTGTAATCGACGCCGTTGACGAGGCGGATCTCGGTCTGGGCCGGGCCTCGAACTTCGTACACGCCCAAGGCAGCGCCGATGGTGCTGGAATCGATCGCCTGATTGAACTGGATGGCGGCGGTGTAGACGCGAGCGTCTTGCGTGACGCGAAGATCGGTGACCGCGAAGGGCAGCGGCGGGAGTACTTCCGTGGTGACGCTGAAGTTGCCCGAGGAGACGCCAGCCACGCCGCCGATGGTGACGACGCCGAGCCTGCCGGTTGATGCGATGATGTACGACTCGCTGTTGCGCGTTGAGCCGACGATGCGGCCGGTGATCGTGACGTTGCCGATGGTCGAGCGACCTTCGGCGATGTTGTCGTCGCTGGTGCCGAAGAACCCGTCGGCACCGCGGAGGATGCCTGCGGCCAGGTCGGACTCGGCGAAATCGCCGGCGACGGTCACGAGGCCGATGGAGCCGGTGCGGACGGTGTCGGCGTCGAGCCCGAAGCCTCCGAACTCGGTGTCTGATCCCAGGTCGCCACCGGCCAGGATCGAGGAATCAAAGAAGTTGCCGCGGACGTTGACTGACGCGATGGAATCGCCAGCCGAGATCCAGGTGCGTGAGGTCGCACCCACGTCGACCGCCCCGAGCGCTCCGCCAGCCCGGAGCGTGGCGCTGTCCACGATATCGCCGACGGTGAAGGAACCGATGTCTCGTTCGGAATTGATCGCCCCGCGGTTTGCGCCACCGATGGCGATGCTTCCGGCCGAGAGCACGCTGATGAGGGCTTCATCGCGGGTGGTCGCGACGAGAGCGCCGTAGTTTCCGGTGATCCGTACCGTGGCGATGTAATTGGCGGCGAGAGTTCCGCCGAGGAAATCGCCGAGCGTGATCGTCGCGACGTCTTGGCCGACTCTGATCGAGCCTGTGCCCGAGAAGTTGCGGACGCTGATGCTCCCGACGTAGGAGTCAAAGTCGATGAGCGAGTTGCCGCGGAGATCGCCGTTGACGACCACGCTGTTGATGGTGGCGTCGTCGTTGCTGACGATTCGGAAGTCGGTGAGCGCTCCGTTGGCTGAGGTGACGTTGACGGTGAGGTTCGAGTTGAAGTTGCTGTTGACGACCACCACGCGATAGGTACTCGCGTCGTAGAACGCCTCGCCGGGGCCCGAGAAGAAGACCGTCCCGCTCTCGGAGCCGCGTGTGAACGAGAGCCCACCGGCCCCGATCGGCGTGCCGGGGATGGAAAGGACCGGATCGATGTTGTCATCCACCAGCTGAAGCCGCGGGCCCGCGGTGAAGATCCGAGTGTCGGCCTGCAGGGCGGGGTTGATGCTGTCGCAATAGACGCTGACGAACGAAGCGGCTCCGGCCAGCGTGACCGTATTGATCCGCGACGCGCCGGGCTCGACACGGTCGTCGGCCGTGTTGTATATCCCGTCCACGCCCGTGTCCATGCCCGAGGAGATCACAAGCGCGTACGCGTTGCCCCGTACGCTGATCGACTCGATGAAGCCCCACTTGATCGTGTCGCGGTTGGCGCCGATGCCGCCCGGGTACTGGTCAGCCCCGAAGTTCACCGTGCCCGAGAGGATGAACGCGAGGTTCAGGTCGCCCTGGACATTGATTGAGAAGATCGAGTCGCCCGCGGCGATCGTGTTGCCGATCGTTACGGTCTGCCCGTCGGTCGTGATGTTGCCGTTGTCGAGCGTGGTAACCGGGATCTCGAGAGCAGCGTTGGGCTCGACGTCGGCCCCGCGACGGACTTCGATGGTGCCGATCGCGCGCCCCGCGATGATCGTGGCCTCGAAGATCGAACCGTTGGTCACCAGCACCCGCCCAATGTTCCAGCCAGCGGTGATGCGCGGCCCCTGCACCGCAACGCCGGGCGCGATCCCGACTGGGAGTCGGTTGCGGAAGTTGTCGTAGGCCTGCTGCGTGTTGTACTTGGGGTTGACGCCGATATCGCCAAAGATGCTGAACTGGTCGGCGGTGACGGTGACGTTGTAGAGAATCTGGTCGGCGTGGATGTTCCCGTAAAGGTTGCCAAAGGTGACGGCGACGAGGTTAATGGAGCCCGCGTAGGCCGCGATCGTGCGGTTGGGGAGGAAGGAGCCGCCGAAGATGTTGATGGTGTTGATGCCGCCCGAGTAGCTGATGATGTCGCCGCCGAAGTCGCCGACGCTGTTGACCGCGTTGATAGAGCCGAACGCGATGATCGAGCCGCTGCCCACCAGGTTGTTGCTGGGGAACGACGCGACGATGGACGTGCTCACCTGCCCGGTGATCGATTGACCGACGCGCAGGTCGGAGTACAACTGCCCGCCTGCGGTCGCGTTCTGGAGGTTCCCGCGGATCACGATCGCGCCTGGGTTGGCCCGGTTGCCGATGTGTCGGCCTGCGATCAGCGTGTTCACGGTGCCCGAGATGTCTGTGGTCAGGTCTAGGTCGCCCCGGGCCCGAAGGATGTTGACGTTGCCACGGGGGCTGGTGGTGGTGACCGCCAAGCGGACATCGCCAGCCGTGGAATCGATGGTGTCGATCGGGCCCGCGGACCTGACCGATCCGCTGATGAGGTTCCGGGCCGTGATCGTTCCGATCCGCCCGTCGGGCCCGCTGACCTCGATGTCGGCGTTGACGATGCTGTCCACCACCGTGATGCTCGGAAGAGGCCCGGCCACGATGATCTTGGACGACTGGATGCTGCGGCCGACCGTGATGCTGGCGACCGTGCCAGCGGCGAGCTTGCTGGCGCGGAAGTCGTTGCCGACGCGAAGCAGCGGCAGCGTGTTGTCGACGTCAAGGTCAACTCGGTCGAAGTTGAGCGACGAGATCTCGCTCGTTACTGATCCCTTGATGTCCACGATCAGGTCGGCGATGGTGCCAGCCCGGGCCGTGGTGGTCAGCGTGCCCAGGTTGCGGGCGGCCTGGATGGCGTTGGGGCTGAACTCGACGTCGGTTCCCTTGAGGGTCGAGTTGCGGAAGCCGGTCGCGCTGATGGTGCCGATGTCCCCTCGCGCGTTGGTGAATGTCGCGTCGTAGAAACCGTTGGTGATGGTGATGTTTCGGACGGATCTTGTCTGGATCTCGCTGCTGAAGAGGTTGCCGTCGGCGATGTTGATCAGGTTGATGTCGCCGTAGGCGTCAGAGTTGGTGTTGATGTCGCTATAATTGTAGCTGACCCAGAAGGCGTCGATGTTCTTGGACCCGATGAACGCGCGAGTGATGGAGCCGCCGCCGCGGAGGTCGATAGTGTCGATCCCGTCGTTGACCAAATCGCCAGCGATGCTGTTGGCGGCGATGATCGAGCTGGAGATGTTCGCGACGCGTGAGTTCTCGCTGAGCACGCGAACGATGTCGTTGAGCGCGAAGATGCCGGTGGTCGAGAGCGGGGCCTGGTCACGCTGAGCAAGCCCGTCGCCGATGTCCACCCGCGAGATGCTGCCGCCGCTGTAGATCGACCCCACGATGCCGTCGAAGCGGCTCGCTGGCGTGACGCGATCAAAGTTCGCGTTGACCCGGATGATGTTGCCCGCCAGCGCGATCACGTCGCCCACCGCGCCGCCCACGTTCACCGTGTCTAGCACGCCCGTGCGCACCAACAGCCCGTTCAGGTACGGATCAAACGGTGAGCCGATATCGTCAAGCGACGCCAAGGGAGTGTCGGTGTTCGCTCGGTCGACGGGGCGATAGGTCGTCGTGCCGTCCCAACTGAAGTCGATGAGCAAGCCCGGCGCGGGGAGTGTCAGCGGCTGCTCGCGGGTCAGGCTTGTGTTGCCCGCGGCGCCGATGCCTAGGAACGAACCGATCAGCCTAGGTCCCCACGCGGGAACCTGCGTCCGGCCTAGGTCGCCGGTCACGATGTTCAGCGTGGTGAGCCCGGCCAAGTTCAACATAACGATGTCGCCCAAGGGCGTTTCGTTGCGAACGAACAGAAGCGGAGCGAGCCCGTCGATCCGCCACACGTCGGTTTGGACATTTCCGCGGATGGTGATTCCTGAGACCAGCGGGTCTGCGGCCGTGACGATGATGCGCCCGATCGAGGTCACGTCTGTCGAGCCCGCCGCGCCGACGCTCTCGATCTCGAGTGTGAGCCCGCCGAACCCGTTGCCGGTGAGATCGACATTGATCTGGCCGATCGCGACGCCCTGCGAGCCGTTGATGGGCAGGACGCGGACCACGCCAGCGATGAGGCCGTTGCTGGCCGCGTTGCCGACCACGCGGATGCGGACCTGCCCGCCGCCGTCGTCCACGAAGGTTGCCACTTGGCCGACGATCAGCCTGGTCGTCACGTCCAACGCGCCGTTAGTGTCGATACGCGGGAAGTCCACGAAGCGCACGTCCGAGCCCGAGCCGATGTTGGTCAGGACGCCGACGTTACCGTCGAACAGGCCTGTCAGAATGTTGGTGGCCTCAAGGTCGACGTCCTGGCTGACGAGGATGCCGCCGACGGTGGAGCCGGGGCTGGTGTTGATGCGCACGGCGTCGTTGGCGATGTGCGATCCGTAGCGGACGAGCCCGATGTCGCCGTTGCCGCCGCTGCGTCCGGAGAGGTACTGCGTGGTGCCCGCGGAACCACCCAGACTGGTGATCGGGGTCGACTCAGAATCCATCCCGCTGGCGCCGCGCACGTCGATGAGCGCGATCCGGCCGCCGACGCGGAGGGTGAAGAAGTTCACGTCGCCCTCGGTGGGGCCCCGGCCTGCCAAGGCGGACTGCCCGGTGATGAACGAGCCGAAGTCGCCGCCGACGGTGATATCGACAAAGCCGTTCGCGAAAGCGCCTGTGGCCACTTCCGAGCGGCCGGTGTCCGAGCCGGTCGTGATGTTGTACAAGTTTCCGGGGATGTTGAACGAGCCGCTGAGCCAGTCCTGGAACGCGTCCGCGTCGGGCGCTGTCGAGTTGCTGATGTCCTGCGTCGAGATCTCGCCCGCGCCCACGTTGTTGGCCCGGCCCGTGCCGATACGGATCGAGCCGACGTTGCCCGAGAGCACGTTGATGGAGTTGTTCAGGATCACGCTCGAACGAGTGATAGCGCCCGAGCCGCTGTTCCCGCCCGTACGGTACGAGCCCAGCGTCACCGGGGCCATGCCCAAGATCGTGAACGAGTAGTTGGGTGTGACGGCGAACCCGCCGTCGTCCCCGGACGGATCGGTAACGACGACGTAGTAGACGCCCGGGGTCGTGGGTTGGTATCGAACGAACTGGTTGGTGATCGAACCGCGAGTGATGCTGGGCGCCGCGACGGTGCGGCCGTTCTCGTCGAGAACGCGGAAGTAGAAGAAGCCAGCCATTTCGATCGAGATGGGCGTCGTTCCGTCGGACGCGAAGGCGTAGACGTCGGACTGGTCGTCCTGGGTGTTGATCTTGCTCCGGCCGCTGAGGTCGCCGATGACGCGTGTGCCCGTGCCCAGCGTGTTGAGCCACTCGGCGCTGAGCAGCGCGTCGTTGCGATAGAAGCCGCTGCCGAAGATCAAGGACTGATCGGCCTGGGTGAATCTCCTGCGTTCGCTCTCGCGCTGAGCATTGGGCAGCGACCAGCCGTTCGCAGCGAGAGTGATCGCGATATCGGTTTCTGGCTCGGGCGTCGCCGGGTCGTTGGAGTAGATGTACTCTTTCTCGAAATACGTCGATGAGATCCGCGCGGGATGATTGACTGGATCGCTGACGATCCCCTGGACCGTGATATCGAGCAGGGAGCGACCGCCGATCGAGATCTCGCCCACGGTGCGCCCGACGATGAGCTGACCGAATGTCTTCACCTGCACGTCCGCGCTGGCCGCCGGGTTGACGGTGTGAAAGATCCCGTTGACAAAGCCGCGGATCTCGGCCCGCCCGACGTCACGCTGCCAAGTCCCCGCTTCGCCTGCCACGATGAGTGTGCCGAGGTCTCCGGCGACGGTGATAGAGCCGTAAAGATTGGAAACGACGATGCGCTCGACCGAGCCGGTGAAGTTCGAAGACCCGAAGAGCATTCCGTGGATGTAGACGCCGCCGATGTTGCGGTTGCCTTGGACAAAGATCCCCTGCGTGGGATTCGCGAACCCGCTGGTGATTGGGATTTGGCGCTGTACACCGTTGACAAGCGGGAGCCCGCTCGGGTTGTACGTCGCGGCGTTGGTGTTGTCCCGGACGATCGGGCTGCCGATGATGACGCTGCCCGAGTTGCCGGGCAGCCCGTGGACGGCTGGCGGGGTGTTGGGGATCGTGTTGTCGATATCAAACCCGAACCCGCCGGTGGCCTCGAAGTAGTCGTAGAGCCCGGAAGTGAGGTTCTCGATTCGCTTGTACGCGAAACCACCCTCGAAGAAATCGACGTCGGCGTCGGGCGTCGTCGATGCGGCGGTGAGGCCGCCGAATATTGTGAGCGACGTGCTCTCGTCGGCGTTGACGAGCGTGATGCTGCCGATGCCGTCGTTGATGTCGGGGATGCCGTCGTCGTTGAGATCACCCAGCGCGAGCGTGCCGCCGTTGGGAACTCCTAGCGCGATTGTTTGGAATATTTCTCGACCGTAGAGATCAAGAAACCGGGCCGAAGAGCCGACCCTGCCTGAGAAGAACACTTCAGCGGTAGGGCTCACACGATTCACGATATTTTCAACAAAGTTTCCTGCCGGTGCTGTGTACTGCAGTTCGTCCACAATGAACGCGTCCGCCCCGGTATCGGTGGCGAGAATGCGCAGGCCGTCAAAGGCCGGGTTTGCCGTGTTCGCCGTGAACGTGAATCGACCAACGCCGGTGCCGTTGCCTTGGGCTAGCAGCTGAGCGCCCGTAAAGGTCTGGGTGACCACGCCACGGAAGAACAACTGAACCGAGAACCTGGCCGCGTCCAATCCCGCGCTCGAGCCCTGCGCCCCCCGGACCGTGAACGTCATGCTCGACACACCCTGGCTCAGGCCGCCTTGGGTCTGGGGGCGGAACTCAAAGAACTGGCCGATGTCCGGTCTAGCCTGCAGGAACCGCTCGCCCGTCGGAGCGCCGACGTTGTCGAGCACGGCCCGGACCTGGAAGTTTGACGTTGGGATGATGTTGTGGTTGATGCGGATGAAAGAGCCCAGCAGCACACGCCCGCTCGGGAAGTTTTGCACGTTGGGAAGCGGAGCACCTGGGGTCGGCGGGAACTCGTCGTTGAAATCTTCGTCCACGACCGTGGGGGCGTTATTCACAATCTGCGCGTTGGTGAACGCGCTCGGTATCGCGTAGGCAAAGACGGCGCGGACCGTGCCGATTCCCGTGTTGGGGTCCACGTCCGTCGGCGAGATCGTCAGCGAGAACAAGAGTTGCCGAGGCTCGAGCTGGTCCACCACGGGCCGACCCGATCCGCCAGCCATCGACGCCAACCGAGCGCCGCCCTTGGCCAGCCCCCCCTTGGAGTTGCGGCCCGAACGCAGAAGGGGACGATTCACTTGGCGCGACTTCTTCATGACCACTCCTCAACACAAGCTCACGGGCTTGGGACAGACACAGACGAGTTCTAGGACTACTTCTTACCAACCGTCTCGACCAACCGCCTCAACCAACCGCCTTAACCAGCCACAGCGATCCGCACAACCGACACCATCCTCAATCGCTCGGCCTGAAGCCGTCCCAGCCCGACCGACGAAACACTGCTGGGGCTCAAACTCGGTTTAAAGGCCGCCTGTTTGCTCAAGCTCACCTCGCCCCGACTGACCCGCTCAGGCAGCGTGCCCGGGTGGCACGCCGCAAGACGAGATCGTTCGAACCACCTCGAGAGCCCCTCGACGGACCGCCGCAGGCTGCTCGCATACCTCGCGACCCGCCGCCGGACTCTCGACCATGCCCGTACAACGTACACGACCTGCCGCAAGTCTTCAACCGAGATCTCGCCCGGAGCGGTCGTTCGAGAAAGGTTTCTCAAACGAACCAGACGAATCGAATCTGCCTCGGCTGCGTTCATCTTCGTCTCATCTGAAGGTCGCTTGAAACTCTTTGGCCGACCCAAAGTTTGCCTACCGACTAACGCGACGCGCCGCCTTGCCGGGCGATGCAGCCGGAGCGTCCGATTGAACCGCACCAAAGAGCGACGCCAGATCTTCCCTCGGATCGTCACCGATCACTCTCAATGTGGTTCGAGGTTCATGGTCCACGACAGCTCGCTGGGCCGCTGTGCGGTGGTTCCACACCTTGCGGCGCGAGACCAACCGTGGGGAAAGCCATTCACGCCAGCGTGCGAAGTCCGGCCCGGCCGTCCACCAATGGATTCGATACGGAGCGCGGCTCGGAAGGTTTCCACCAATTTGACAGTTTCTGAGATTCCTCGAGTCTTTCGATCCGTATTTTCGATCTGGACAGGATTCTCGGCGATCGCTTTTCAACTACAGGATTCGCTTAGATCGCGGGTAGCTGCCCATGACAGACAGGCTCTGGCAGTGGGCCGTCGCCTCGCGGATGGTTGAGGCCATGATCGGGTCGTCGCGGTGCCCGAGAGCATCAAGAAAGAAGGTGTAGTGCCAGTTGTTCCGGCCGCTGGGGCGCTTGTCGATGTGGCTCAGGTTGACCCCTGCCCGCTCGAAGACCCCCAGCACGCTGACCAGCGCCCCCGGCTTGTCGGCCGTGGTGAACATGATCGACGTCTTGTCGTCCCCCGTCCGCTCAGACTTCTGGCGCGAGATGACAAAGAACCGCGTGATGTTGCCGGGGTTGTCCTCGATCTTAGCGAAGAGTGTTTTGAGTCCATAAATCTGCCCCGCGAGTTCCGACCCGATCGCGGCTGTGTTCGGGGTTTGGCCGATGACCAGGGCCGTCTGCGTTTCGTCGGCCGCGGTCTTGGCGGCCCGGCTTGAGCTGGCCGCCGGGATCAATTCAGCGCCCGGGTACTGGGTCGAGAGCCACAGCCGGCACTGCCCGAAGACCTCGGGCTTGGAGTGGATCCTCTTCACGGCCTTGGGCGGACAGTTGGCGAGCAACTGGTGGTGAACCGCGATCTGAACTTCCGCGCAGATCGAGATGTGCGCTTTTCCGTCGCGGAAAGCGTCGAGCGTCTCGACGATGCCGCCGCCGGTCGAGTTTTCGATCGGCACCAGCCCATAGTTCACGTGCCCGCGCTGGACCTCGGTGAAGACGCCAGCGATCTCGTGCATGTCCTCGAACTCGACGGAGTTCCCGAACTGCTTGACGGCCGCCATGTGCGAGTACGAACCGGCCGGGCCCAGGAAACCGATCCGCAGCGGCTGCTGGAGCGCGAAGCTGCCGGACATGAGCTCGCGATAGACGCCTTCGAGCGCGCGCTCGGGCAGCGGTCCCTTGTTCAGGCCGATGACCTTTTCGAGAACCTGCGCCTCGCGGTGCGGGGTGTAGATTGGCAGCCCGGCCTTGCGCTTGAGCTTGCCCACGTGCACCACCAGCTCGGCACGCTCGTTGAGCAGCTTGACGAGCTTGCGGTCCATGGCGTCGATCTTTTTGCGCACGTCTGCGAGAAACCCGGCCGCCTTGGGGTCGGGCTTGGGCGGCGAAAGCGAAACACCGGGAGCGACAACGCGGGAAGACGCCCGGCCCGAGCGCGGGCTGGACTTGGTTTTCTTGCTCACTTCGAACCCTCAATTTCTTCAGTAGGGCAGGTTTTTAACCTGCCTGTCTTTCATGGTGGGACAGGTTTGCAAGGTGCCTGTCTTGAAGAGGCAGGTTACAAACCTCCCCCACCACAAGGCAGCTCGCTACTTCAGCTCCACCGACCAGTACGCATGGTCTAGGAACGCCTTCCACGACGCGTACTTCTCGTGCCCCAGCCGGAGCGTAATCAGCGGATTGCGCTTAGGCTTTTCGGGACGACGAACGAGCGACATGCGAGCCTGCTCGGGCGTTCGGCCTCCCTTGCGGGCGTTGCACCGGATGCACGCGCACACTAGGTTATCCCACGTGTTCCCGCCGCCCTGAGCACGCGGCTTGACGTGGTCGATCGACAGGTCGGCCGTGGGGAAAACTCGCCCGCAGTACTGGCACAGGTTGCGGTCGCGCGCGAACAGGTTCCGCCGATTCAGCTTCACGATCTGGTCCGGCAGACGGTCGTAGCCGATCAGGCGGATGATCCGCGGCACCGCGATCTCGTAACGCACCGTCCGCACCCAGTCGTGCCGCTCGGGCTCGAACTGGCGTTGCAGCTGCGCGACCTCGGCCCAGCTTTCGAAATCGTAATTGAGAAATTGGTGGCCGCTGGGCCCTTGGTCAACGTGGATCACCTCGGCGATGTTGTTGACGAGCAAGCAGAACGCACGCCGGGCCGAGATGACTCGCATCGCGACGTAGAGCTTGTTCAGCACGAGCACCTTGGCGTTGAGCCCTTCGCTGCCCATGGAGTTGGCGATCGAGCTGCCGATGGAGTTGGCGATCGAGTTTGCCAGAGGCCCCGAGGCTGCCATGGCTAGGTCGGCACCGAGAAGTTGATCGCCAAAGTCGCCGCGTGAGATCTGGCGAGGACCGGGGCGTGAGTCGGGAGAGCGACGGTCGTTGGAAGCGTCGGCGATATCTCGCTGGCCAGCGTTGGCCGAGTGCTTCTGCGGGGGTTGGTCTCGACGCCCGTTCATAGATCTGCTCATCGATCGACGTTGGGTTAGCCTGAACCGAGTCTCTGAAGTGCTCGCGCTGGCCGCAAATCAAGCGCGAACCGCTCGCGAACCTGAACCATTTACGCCGCCCAAGGCCGACAAAGGCCTGAGGCCGCGGTTACTGATTGTTGATGAGGATCGGCGCGGGATCAATGGGGGTGCAGAGACTGCAAGAACGACCGCCGCGGTCGCTTCACGCGGTCGGCGTACGAGTTGTTTGCTGTGGCTATCGGAACCGCTGACTGCCGGACGATGAGGGACAGTCCAGCCGCACCTCGCTCAGTTGGCAATTCGATGCTTCCGCCGCGGTCACGCGAGTAAATAGATCTGAACGCTAGACCTCTTCGGCCGAAAAGTTCTGAGAAGCCGCAGAGGCACGATGTCTTGTGTAGTTGTGAGATGGAGGAGGCGACTGAGATCGGTAGGAACCGATCTCAGTCGTACGAAGTCGCCGCCACACCGCCGGTCACGATGCAGCGGTTGGTCAATAACGTGCGGCGTGAAGGGTCGTGGTTGAAGATTTGCGGCATGACGATGGCGGCGTAAAGGCCCCACTAGAAGCAGTCGATAACACCACATCACCTCGCCGATCTCAGACCCGCTGGCTGATCGAAGAATTCAATGAACCAGACCGTGAACAGTCCCAGTCCGAGCACGCGAGAGGCGTCGTCTGCGAATGCCGGAGTCGTCATCGGTGGCGGCTCGCGACGCACGCGGGCTTCGCGGCGGCGGATGATCATCGTGACGATTGGCGTGCAGGCGTTGTTGCTGGCCGCTGGCTGGGCGTACACGTTCCGAGCAGTGCGATCGCGCGTCGTGGAGAAGTTCAAGGACCAGATCGTGTCCAGCAACATTGCCACCGCCGAGGCCGTAAGCGCGAAGCTCGGTGAGTTGGTGCCGCGCGAGATTGCGTACCAAAGCAAGGATTGGGAGACGGCTCAGTCGGTTATCGAGAGCCTGCGCATGCCCGCGGGCGGCTTTGCGTGTCTGATCGATGACGAAGGACACCTTCTATGTCACCCAGACATGCGCGAGCAGCCGGAGTTGCGCGAGGTGAGGCTGGGTTCGGCGAAGCTACGCGGCGAAGCGGGAGCGGCCGACGTGGTGCTCACGGACCTGCCGCATGCGGGCGTATCGGCGGGCGAAGTGGTCTTTGGTGGGGTGCAGACGCATTACTTGGCGACGACATACTTACCCACGACCAAGGCTCGCCTGTTGGTGCACCAGCCTGTGGACGGACTGCTAAGCGCGGGCGAAGCGTCGACCAGCGGTCTCTTGTGGATCGCGGTGGGCATTGGCTCGGTCGTGCTTCTGGCTACTTCCGTGACGACGGCTCGCCTCATGCGTCGTCACGACCACGAGCTGGAATCCATCAACACGGGCCTCGAAGGCGAGGTGTCTCGGCGGGTCGACCAGGCCATGACCTTCCGCGATTCGCTGATCCTTGGTCTGGCCAAGCTCGCCGACTACCGCGACACCGATACGGGCACGCACCTTGAGCGGATCGCTGAGTATACGGAACTGCTTGCGCGGCAGTTGGCGACCACGACCGCCGAGATCGACGAGGCGTACATCCGTCGCCTGCGCGTGGCGTCGTCGATGCACGACATCGGCAAAGTGGGCGTCGAAGACGCGGTGCTCCTCAAGCCCGGCAAGCTGACTGATGAAGAGCGAGGTCGGATGCAGCGGCACCCGATCATGGGCGCGGACACGCTGCTGGCGATACGCGAAAAGATGGGCCATGACGAACTGGTGGAAATGGCGATCGTGGTGACGCTCGAACACCACGAGCGCTGGGACGGCAAGGGATACCCGCTGGGACTCGCGGGCGAGCAGATCCAACTGGGCGCGCGTATCGTGGCGCTGGCCGATGTCTACGACGCGCTCACGAGCCGGCGCGTTTACAAGGCGGCGATGAGCCACGAAGACGCGGTGGCGATCATTGTCAAAGAGCGCGAGACGCAGTTCGACCCGAGTGTGGTTGACGCGTTCGTGGTCTGCGGAGCGAAGTTCGCCGAGGCGCGAACGCGGCTCCAGCCGCCGGAGGCAGGGACGGCGGAGGCGAAGCTCGCGGCGTGACCGATGCGAAGGGGCGGGTCGAACTGATCTATAGGAAAGTCGACGGGCAACATCGGCTGGACGGCACTTATTTCGTGTCACCCAGCCGCGGGACCATCGTGTTTGAGCGGCGGGCGTGATTGCTCGATGATCGGGCCGAGGCCGACCTGTTGACACCAACCCCACACCAACCCCACACCAATCGGGGCGGCGGTGTATAGAGCGAAAAAGAAGACCTCGCGGGGGCGGGGTCTCAAGAACGGTTGGAGATATATAGCTTCGATCACACGGGCTCAGCGCCGACAGCGTGAAGCCAGCAAGCCTGTTAAGCTAGCGAGCCCAAACCATCTACGCCGCCCAAGGCCGACAAAGGCCTGAGGCCGCGGTTGCTGATTGTTGATGAGGATCGGCGCGGGATCAATGAGGGTGCAGAGACCGCAAGAACGACCGCCACGGCGCCATGGCGCGGTCGGGCTGTGCGTTCTTTTCGGTGGCTATCGGAACAGCTGCGGCCAAAGGCTGCCGCGGCAGAGCAGACCAATTAGTGCCTGCGTCGTTAGCAATCAGATGCCACCGTTGCGGACGCGTTGGCAGTTTGATCTGAACGGTGGGTTTGTGCGGTGTTATTGAGAAATGAGGACTTGTGAAGTGGTGAGCTGGACGAAGACAATGAGATCGGTAGAAACCGATCTCGGTGGCACGAAGTCGGTGCCACCCCGCCGCTCAAGACGACCCTTAAGACCGAAGTCAACGAAGAGGCATGGGCTACCCTCCGCAGCGACACGTCCCGCGAGTTCGCCAAGCCCAAGGGAGGCCGCATCGCGGTCAAGGTGATCAATCATCTTGGGGATGAGGTGATGAAAGTGTTTAAGGTGGAGTAGCAGATGGCAACGCCGACTCGCCTCTCTGACAAGAGCATCGCGGTACTTACGTTAATCGCGCAGGGGCACACTTACGCGCAGATTGTCGATTCGCGCCCGGATCTGACGTACCTCGACATTTTCGCCGCTGCTGGAGAGGCTTTGTGGATCCACGAATCCCGGCCTGACCCAAAGGAACGGCTCGAACAAATAAAGGCGAAACACGCTCGGGCCTATGAGGCTTGGACGGCCGAGGATGACGCCGCGCTTGCCGCGATGAGCAAGCGTTTATGCCCGGTTTCGGAGATGTCGGAGCGGTTCGGCCGGCAGCCATCGGCCATTCGCTCGCGACTGGTGAAGCTGGGACTGTCGAGGTAACGGATCGACTTGGAGACATGATGGAATTCAGGATCGGCTGGGTGGAGCTGACTTCGTGCCACTGAGATCGGTTCCTACCGATCTCAGTAGGAACCGATCTCGGTGGCACGTGTGAGCGCTGTTCTCCTATGGTCTCGCGTACCCTCTCCTCATGCCGACCCCACTCACCTTCGCCGCCTTCCAGAAGCTAATCTACGACCGCTACTACTCCACCGACAGCGCTCGCGGCACGCCGGGGACGTTCATGTGGCTGATGGAAGAGGTCGGCGAGCTGGCCACGGCCTTGCAGAACAACGCGCCGGGAAAGTCACCAACTCTTGAAGAACGTGCCAACCTCGACGAAGAGTTCGCGGATGTCATCGCTTGGCTCAGCACCATCGCGAACATTCACGGCGTGGACCTTGAAAAGGCCCTGCGCAAGTACACGCACCAGACGATCGAGGGTGTGAAGGATTGACGCGGGTGTAAAAATCTGACGCAAACCGTCTCGCCTCAACGAGACTCGCTGCGGCACAGAGGCTCTCTGAACAGGGCGGATCGCTGGCGCACTCGAGCCAGTTGTCGAGGCGGCCTTGCTCACTTCACGGCTCGCCCGGGTGGTCGGGGCAGACCTACAACTTGCCCGCTGGCACAGAGCCCAGAAAGTGCGCGATGATTGAGTTGCGATCTTCTTCTGAAAGCTCAGCCAAGGCCGCGTCGAGCGCCAGCTCGAGCTCACGCCACGAACGCTCGTCGAGGCTGACCGCTTCGGGCATACTCGTCACCCCGGGCTTGGTCCGTTGCCGCGTGCTTACGCAGTAGTCAGGAGCGGAGCACGCGAGTTGCGCGATCCTTCTTGGAAAAATGCTCTTGATTCTGTTCTGGCCAACTCTCGCACCTCGTTCTTCGAGCGCCGTTATGACCTCACTGCCACTAGGCACCGCTCGGTCCGGCTACGCTCGGTTCGGTCGTTGGGAACGTCCGGATTTGCAGTCGATTGTGCTTGATCAGTACTCGTCACCAAACCTGTCATCATGCCACCACCCTCTCCCAACCCTGACTCGCCGTCCAAGCACGACCCCTACGCCGCCTTGCGTTCCCCCAACTACCGTCGTTTCGCCTCTGGTTTTCTCTTCTCTTCCACCGGCCTTCAGATGCTCGGCACCGCCATCGGCTGGGAGATCTACGAGCGCACCCACGACCCGCTGATGCTCGGCTATGTAGGCCTCGCTCGCGCTCTTCCGGTTATCCTCCTCGCTCTCCCCGCCGGTCACGCGATCGACCACTTCAACCGCAAGCGCGTTCTCGTGGTCACGCAGTTCGCCATGGGCCTCGCCGCCGCCCTCATGGCCTTCGCCTCGTACCACACCGTACCGGTCTGGACCATCTACGCCCTGCTTGTTCTCACCGGCTGCGCCCGCTCCTTCAATGGTCCGTCGCGCGCGTCCATCCTGCCGATGATTATCGAGCCCGGCGACTTCCACAACGCCGTGACGTGGAACTCCAGCGTCTTCCAGATTTCCGCTACCGCAGGCCCGATCCTAGCTGGCCTCATGATCCACCAGTTCGGCGCCGCCTGGCCCGTCTACGTCGTCACCGCTGCGGGGTGCTTTGCCTTCGCGCTCTCGTCCTCATTCCTGAAGCCGCGTCATCGGGCCCGCCCAACCGGACCGCTCACGCTCCGCTCCATGACGGCTGGCATCAGCCACGTGTGGCGCGAAAAGACCGTCCTCTCCGCCATCACGCTCGACCTGTTCGCCGTCCTCTTCGGCGGCGCGACCGCTCTCATGCCCGTCTACGCCAAGGACATCCTGCACGTTGGCCCCGTGGGGCTGGGCATTCTCAAGGCCGCGCCTTATGTCGGCGCGTTCGTCATGGCTCTTGCCATCGCCCACATGCCGCCGATCCGCCGCAGCGGCCCTGCGCTTCTGCTCTCCGTCGCTGGCTTCGGGCTTGCGACCGTTGCGTTCGGCCTCTCGACCTGGTTCCCGCTCTCGCTGGCGGTCCTGTTCGTGGCTGGCGCGCTCGACAACATCTCCGTCGTCATCCGCCACGTGCTCGTTCAGGTGCGAACCCCCGACGAGCTGCGAGGCCGCGTCGCCGCCGTCAACAGTGTGTTCATCGAATCTAGCAACGAGCTGGGCGGCTTCGAGTCGGGGCTCGTCGCGCGGTTCCTCGGCCCGGTCTTCTCCGTCGTCAGCGGCGGTGTGGGCACGCTCGCCGTCGTGGTGGCCGTCGCCCTCATCTGGCCCGAGATCCGCAGGCTCGGTTCATTGCACGAAGAATCCAAGGCCGCGCTCGTCAAGTGACCTCGTTCGCTTATTCCGAAGTAAGTTCGAGATAGGACCGAAGTAAATCGGCTCTCCGAGCAGAGCCTTCTCTTGGCCTTTGTACTTCGCATTCGCCTCATTCATCTCCGCTCCCAGCGCATCACCAATCCGCGCGCACCTACGCCGCTCGCCTGCCTGATACGATCACGAAACCCAACTTGGAGCGCCCCATGACCACCGCCCACTCTCGTCGTGACTTCCTCTTGGCTTCCACCGCCGCCGTCGCCGCTGCTGCTGCCGCCCGCTCTGTCGCGCGCTGCGCGCCGTCTCAGCCAGAAAAAACCACGACTCCCGCGCCGATGCCGCCCGCGGGTGTCGCCATCGAAAAGCGCAAGTTCGGCAAGACCGACATGATCGTGGCCGTCCTCGGCTTTGGCGGCGCGGAGATCGGCTACGACAGAACCGAGCAGAACACCGTCTCCACGCTGCTCAACGCCGCCCTCGACGCTGGCATGAACGTCGTCGATACGGCCGAGTGCTATGTCGATTCCGAGGTCCAGATCGGCAAAGCCATCAGCCACCGCCGCAAGGATTTCTACCTCTTCACCAAGTGTGGGCACATCATGGAGTCTGGCGGCCGCGGCAACGCCTGGTCCAAGCCCGAGATCCTCAAGTCTATCGAGCGCAGCCTCACACGCCTCAAGACTGACGCCGTCGATCTCGTGCAGCTTCACTCCTGCGGCATCGAAGAACTAAAGAAAGGCGACTGCATCGAGGCGCTCGAACAGGCCAAGAAAGAGGGAAAGACTCGCTACATCGGCTACAGCGGCGACTCACTCGCCGCCAAGTTCGCCATCGAGACCGACCGCTTCGACTCGCTGCAAACCTCGGTGAACATCTGCGACCAGGAGTGCATCGAGCTCACGCTGCCGCTCGCGGTCAAACGCAACATGGGCGTGGTGGCCAAACGCCCCATCGCCAACGCGGTGTGGCGCAACGAGAAGAAGCCCGACAACGGCTACCACGTTCCGTACTGGGAACGCCTGCAGGAACTCAAGTACGACTTCACACAGGAACCCGCCCGCAGCCGCCCCAGCCCCGACGGAGCGGCCGGGGTCGCCATGCGCTTCACCGCCATGCAGCCCGGGGTGGACGTGCTGATCGTCGGCACCACCAAGCCCGAACGCTGGAAACAAAACGCCCAGCTGATGCAGGCTGGCCCGCTCCCCAAAGAACTCCTCGAATCAATCCGCGCTATCTGGCAGAGAACCGCTAAGCTCGACTGGGTCGGCCAGATCTGACCGAATAGCCTGGGGTGTAAGTCGACTCTCCGAGCCGAGCCTTTCTTCTCGTCAGAAACTTTCGAAAAAAATTCAATCGCTTAGCCACGAAAAAACCTCGCCGACAACGGCGAGGTTTCTAGTTGGTTTCTTTATTCAGACCCGAGCGCGATCGTTCGGGCCAAGAAGACTTGTTAATTCTCGTCGTCGCTCGAAACGCTGCCAGCCCCGGCCAACGCCTCGAACTTGTTCTCCTTGCGGAAGAACTGGCTCGGGTTGTCGTCGGTCAGACGCGCGTTGAGTTTGGTCAGCGACTCGTCGACAATCTGACGCACGCGCTCGCGGCTTAGTCCCAGGTCGTCGGCGATCTGCTTCAGGGTCAACGGCTGGCAGCCTTCGAGCCCGAACCGATGCCGCAGCACCAGCGCCTCGCGCTCGTCGATTGTTTCCAGCAGCTTGCGGAGCGTTTTGAGTTCGTCGGTACGCAGGACCGATTCCTCGGGCGTGCCCACGCGCGAATCGGCGACTAGCTCGCCCATCGAGACCAGCCCGTTCTCGCTGTTGGCCTCTTGCATCGGCGTTTGGAATGCCTTCACGGCCCGACGAATGATCCGGATCTTCTTCAGCGGCAGGTCCATCGCCTTGGCCAGGTCTTGCAGGGTCGGGGGCACGCCCATCTCGGACTCGAGGCGGCGGGCCGCGACCTTCCACTTGGCGATCAGTTCGACCATGTACGCCGGGATATGAACCGGCTGGGTCGCGTTCATCAGCGCCCGCTTCATGGACTGCTTGATCCACCACGAGGCGTAGGTGCTGAAGCGAGCGCCTTGGGCCGGATCGAAGCCCTCTACAGCCCGCAGCAGCCCGATGTTGCCCTCTTCGATGAGGTCATTTAAGGACAGACCACGGTTCGCGTAATGTTTGGCAATGGCGACCACTAGCCGCAGGTTGGCCCGGATCATCCGCTCGCGAGCCTCGGGGCAAGCCTCATTGATGATCTTCCAGCCCAGCTCGCGCTCTTCCTCAGGGGTGAGCAGGGCTGTGCGGTTGATTTCGCGAAGATACATCTGAAGATCGGTCTGGACGGGGCGACTGGCAGCGGCCTTTTTCCTGCCGCTTGATACACCTTTTGCGCCAGCCTTCGCGACGGACCTAGGGGTATCATGGGCACCGAGAGGCCGAGTGCCTTGCGGTCTTGTTGGAACTTCGGAGTTGGATGCCGAATCGGCCACGGAACGAATTGGACTCACTGTTCTACCACCTTCTACGGCAGATCTTTGCCGTCAACGAAACCCCCACCACAGGGGCCCGCCGATGTTCGATCCGACAAACCCCACCACAGGGTTCCATCGGCGAACAGCGCTTTGAGGTTCATCAAGGATGAAGGCGCACTCTCTCATCAGCAAATGTGCCACGAGATATCCGGCTTGCAAGGAAAACCAAGAGTTTATTTTGGAAACTTCTCGGTCCTCACCGTTCTCGTCGCTCATCCATCCTCGACTTCAAACTGGGTATCAACACCGGGGCTCTCGCTGTTCTACAATCTTTACACCACCGACAGGCTTGAAATAAAGACGCTCGACGAAGACTCCTGCGCGAAACAGCCCATTTTTACCGTCAATTCTCAACCTACCCTTCGTGACAAGATGCTGTACGATCTATATCCGCTCTATGTTGCATCGGCCAGCGAAGGTTGACGAACATGAACGGATCAAGAAGATTTCCTCAAGGATCAACGACCTAGAACGCACGATCGAAGATGGATACACCCAAACCAAACCCTGACTTCAATCCAGACCTTACCCAAGTTCTCAGCGGTTGGCCGTATCAACCTGGTCAGATCAATGCGAGAATTATTCGCGCCGAGGACGGCGAACCGCGCATTCAGGTTCGAGTTGACCTCGGAATTATCCAGATGCACGCCACCGGTCGGCCTGATGGCCAGCGACCCGAGGGTTTCGAGAGCCTCCTCGAGTTTGTCGAGCACGGCGTCGAAGAGGCCGAGCACACCGGGGAAGAACCCGACAAGCTCAACACCGACCAGTGCCGTGCCTTGCGAGACGAGGCTGTGCAGTACTATCACCGCTACGTTGCGCTGCTGGCGCTCGAGGACTTTGAGGGCGTGGTGCGCGACACCACACGCAACCTGCGTGTGATCGATCTCTGCCAGAAACACGCCGAGTCCGAAGAAGACCGCAACGTTCTCGAACAGTTCAGGCCTTATATCACGATGGTGCGGGCCCGGGCTCTGGCTAGTCAAGCGCTCAAGGACAACGAGCCCAAGGCCGCCATCCACGCCATCGACGAGGGGCTCGACGCGCTCAAGCAGCACTTCTCTGACAACGGCGAGCCGCAGATGTACGACGCTTCGAGCGAAGTCCAGATGCTGCGCGGGATGCGCGAAGCGCTCATCCCCAAGCTGCCGCTCAGCCAGACCAGCGAGCTGCGGGCGCGACTGGCCAAGGCGATCGAACAAGAGAACTACGAGCTGGCCGCGATCCTCCGCGACGAACTGCGCCAAATGAAAGACTGAGAAGGTACCGAGTAGGTCGGTTCTCCGAGCCGAGCCTTTCTTCGATAGACCTCATTCGTCTTCCAGAGAGCAAGCGTCGGGTTGGAGAGCCGACCTACCGGGACGCCGCTCGCGCACGCAGCCGCTCCAGGATCTCCTTTGCCATCGCCTCGGCCGTGGCGATCTCCTCGACCGTGACATGGTCCGCGCCCGCCGCCTTGGCCTTGAGCCCGGTGCTGAGGTAGTTCGTACGAGCCGCGAGAAAGACCTTCGGCGCCAGGCGACGCACCGTGCTGCACGCGCGCAGCATCGCGTCCTCGTCGGGGATCGTGATGATGACAGCCTCGGCCTCGGCGATGCCCGCCGACTCGAGCACCTCGGGGTTTGTCACGTCCCCGTACACAATCGTCCGCCCCAGCGTGGACTGTTTCCGAACCGTCGTCGAGTTCAGCTCGATCAACGTGATCGGCACCCCAATCGCCGCGAACCGCTCCGCGAGGTTCCGCCCGACAGGCCCGAAGCCCGCGATGATGACCGGTCCGAAACTCGCGACCGCGGCAGTGCTTCCCTCACCGGGCACGGTGCCCGGCGCGATCGAGCCCTCTGTGGCGGTGGCGGATTGTTGAGCCTTCCTTCCCGCCACGGTGTCTTCGTGGTGCGGATCTTGATTCGCATCGTGTACGGCGACGTTCATGATCGAGTTTCGCACCCACTGGGCGGTCGGCCACAGCCCGACGCGGGCCGCGAGAACGTGCGCTGGCTTGACCAGCAGCGGCGAAACAACCAGCGACAAGACCACAATCGCGATGACGCTCCCCGGGCCCGCGTCCCCAAAAATCTCAAAGCCGTCCGCGGCCGAAAGGATCACCAGGCTGAACTCCCCCGCCTGTGCCAGATAAATCCCCGACAGCACCGCGACACTCGCCGACGCGCCCAGCGCCCACGCCGAGAACGCGATCAGCGCCGACTTGAACGTCAGCAGCACCAGCAGCCCAAGCCCGATGCGAAGCCAATCGTGAGCCAACAGCGCCGGATCGATCTTCAGCCCCACCGCCGTGAAGAACACCGCCATCAAAAGATCGCGCAGCGGCGCCAGTTGCCCCGCGAGCTGCAGCCGGAACGGCGTGAACGACAGCATGAACCCTGCCAGGAACGCGCCCATCTCGGGGCTGAACCCCAGGCGGCCCGTCAGCATTGCCGCGCCGATCGCCATCGCGATCGACGTGATCAGCACCAGCTCGCCCGAGTTCGAGCCACCCGCCGAATCCGCGCGTGACACAAAGTGCAGAATCTTCGGTAAAAACAGCCGCCCAAACCCGATCATCGCGATAATCCCGCCAAAGCTCGTCGCCACCGCCAGCATCACCCGCATCGGCCGCGTCATCTCTTGGGCCGTCTCCGGGCTGACGATCGTCGGCATCTTCGCGCCCGACCACTCCGCGATCAACGGCAGCATCGCCAGCACCATCACCGACATCAGGTCCTGCACGATCGATACGCCGATGCAAATCCGCCCGTGCATCTGGCGCAGCTCACGCCGCTGTTGCAACACCCGCAGCAGGACCGCCGTTGACGACATCGAGAACGCCATCGAGACCACCAGCGCTCGCGGGGCACTCACGCCGAACAGCAGCCCGACCGGCCAGATCGTTAGAATGAACACCACCGTCGACACTGCGCCCACCGCCAGGATCGACAACATCCCACGCTTAGCGCTCGCCGTCTCGAGCATCAGCCCGATCCCGAACATCAGCAGAATGATCGCCAGACTCGAAATCTGCTCGACCGTTTTGATGTCCGAGACCAGCCCCAGCGCGTGCGGCCCCACCAGCGCCCCGGCTACCAGATACCCGGGGATCGTTTCCAGCTTGAGTTTGCGGAAGATCGTCGCCACCGCCGCCGCGGTCGCGAGGATGGCAAGCACGTCAACAAAGAGATGCCGCGAGTCGGATTCCGATGCGGCCAAGAACAGCGGGAGTGAGTGAGGAAAAGACATGCCGCAAACTCTACCCGCGCCGCACTCCGCATGACGCCCGAGTTCAGCCAGAGCCAACCTCGCGCGAACCACGCGCGAAACCCGCGCGAACTAAAATCAATCGGGCGCGATCTCGCGATCATCCGCGACGCGCTGCCTGCGCACAAGCACTGAAAGCAGCGTGAGGTCGGCCGGGGTCATGCCCTCAAGCCGTCTCGCCTGCCCGAACGTGCGAGGCCGAAACTTCAACAGCGCCAGCCGCGCCTCTGTACGCAGCGACGACAGCGACACAACGTCAAGGTGGTCGGGGATTCGCCGGTGCTCTAGCTCGGCCTGCCGCTTGATCTGCCCACGCTGACGCTCGATATACGTCGCGTACCGGCGATCCGCGTAGACCGTCTGCCACACGCGATCGCACGCCGCGATCGGCCCCACGGCCGCACGAGTCTGTGCGAGCGAGAAATCTGGGCCGCGCAGCAACTTTGTCACCGGCTGACCGTCCGCCCTCGCAACGTCGAGCCGCTCGTTCAGCTCAGACGCCTCGGCTCGCCACGTCGCGAACAACTCACGCCGCCGCCGACCGAGATCGGTGTTCGCCAACAACCCCAACCCCAGCGCCACCGGCGTCAACCGCTCGGGCGCATTATCTGATCGTAACAACAGCCGATGCTCCGCCCGGCTCGTGAACATGCGGTACGGCTCCACCGGCGTCTTGGTCACCAGATCGTCCATCAGCACGCCAATATAAGCTTGCTCACGCCCCAGCACAAACTCACTCTGGCTGTTTATATACCGCGCCGCGTTCACGCCCGCCACCAACCCCTGCGCGGCGGCCTCCTCGTACCCGCTGGTGCCATTAATCTGCCCCGCAAGAAACAACCCCGCGACCCGCCGCGTCATCCCTGTCGCCAGGATCTGGTGCGGCCGAACCATGTCATATTCAACCGCATAACCATAACGATAAATCTTCGCGCGCTCGCAACCCGGCATTGAACGAACAATCACGTCCTGCACGTCCGCCGGCAGGCTCGTCGAGATCCCGTTGCAATAGATCCAATCGTCGCGCAAGCTCTCAGGTTCAAGGAACACGCCGTGCGACTCGCGCTCCGCAAACCGCACAACCTTATCTTCAATCGATGGGCAGTACCGCGGCCCCACCGATTCGATCTGCCCCGTGTACATCGGCGCACGATGAAGATTTGCACGGATAATCTCGTGCGCGGCCGTCGTCGTCGAAGTCTGCCGACACTCCACCTGCGGCAGCACCGGGAACCGCGCCAGCGACATCGCGGCCAACTCCGAATCGCTCTGCGCCTCGCCGCTCGCGCTCAAGTCGCTAAACGACACCGGCACCGCGTCCCCATGCTGGGCTGGCAACGACTCCCAATCGATCGTCGATCGCTTCAGCCGCGGCGGCGTTCCCGTCTTCAACCGGCCAAGCTCAAAGCCGAGATCCGTCAGCGCCTTCGAGATCCCGACCGCCGCCGCCTCGCCGTGCCGACCGCCCGCCGACTTTGATTCTCCCGTGTGCATCAGCCCACGCATAAACGTGCCCGTCGTCAACACCACAGCCCGCGCTTCGAGCGTGACAAAGTCACCGAAGCCAATTTCGCTGGAGCCCTTCGCAGGCCGAATCACGACTCCCGTGATCTGATCGTTCACGATCGTCAGCGACTCAACGCTCCCCGCGACCACCCGGATCTCAGGCCGCGCCGCAACCATCCGCTGCACCGCCTCCGCGTACGCGTGCTTATCGCACTGCGCTCGCGGCCCATGCACCGCTGGCCCCTTGCTCGTGTTCAAAACCTTGAACTGAATCCCTGTCGCGTCCGTCACCAACCCCATCAGCCCGCCCATCGCATCGATCTCGCGCACCAACTGCCCCTTGGCCAGCCCCCCGATCGCTGGATTGCACGACATCACGCCGATCTTGGAAGGGTCGAGCGTGACGAGCGCGACCGAGCCCGGCTCGGGCAGCAGGTTCGCGGCCGCCCACGCGGCCTCAACGCCGGCGTGACCGCCGCCGATGATGATGATTTGGAAGGGGGGGAGGGGCACGAGAGATGGTAGGTGTACGCCAGCCGCTCCCCAGCCATTGATGATCCTGCACTTTCAAATGGCAATGTTCGGCCCGCTCAACGCCATCACCGTGATAAAAAACTCACCAAGACGAGATTCTGGACAAGTAGCGTCGCTCTCGAACGACTGATCCCCCCCTCTTCGCCCCATCGCTTTCAAACTCGGCGGTTCCCTTCCACACGGAACGAATCCAGCGTTCCGCGCTGCCTGGTTCTTTCGAAACAGTACGAACTTTGAACCGCAGCTCTTTCGAGTTTGGCACCGTCAGACCAATCTGATCGATCGGACTTGTCTCCTGCGTTAACCAGCCCGGCTGGTACGGGCTAAACGCATCGCGATCATTCTTTGCATCATACTTGCGCATGACAACGATCATCGAGTCCAGGTCCATGCTCTCCGCAGCGCGTTTCCATTGTTCGGGAACGGAGGCGTCTGATTTGTTCCACAAGCCCATCAGACCAAGAAGCATTTCCTTGCTAGGCGAAATAGCGATTGTGTAATCATCCGGAAACCCAGCTAACTCATCCGCAACTCCTTCTTTCTCGGGTGGATCATTTTTCTGGGCGCCGCCGCGATTCGCCGAGGCGAGCCAAAGGTTCGGGCCGTCACCGCCGACCTTTGACAGGCCGCTCTTCGCGTCCGTTGTCGCCGACTCCCGGACATCCGCCACTGATTACGTAAATCGAACGACAAGCAAATGATCGAACTACCCAACGCCGATTTCCTTTGGAATCGTGAAATGCGATCCCGCCATCGCACGGATCGCGACGTGCTTGCGAGCGGTCATCTTGTTCAGCCATTGCAACCCTGTCATCAACCTCGAATCGATCACGCCGTCGAACGGCCGCTGTCGGTAGTTCTGTGTCATGGCACGAAGCGGCAAATCGCTGTCCTTTAGGCCTCAAGAGTGATGACGAGCAGCCCCTCGACGCTGACCGGCATGCTTGTGATTATATTTCGAGGGGGTAAACGCCCGTGCGACTGGTTGGGGCGGTTGGATCACCTCGGGCGAGGCCGGGCTCTGTGGGACGTTCTGTCCAAAGCCAGAGATCGGAACAAGGAGCGACAATCCGATGACCCAGCAGCACTTCGTTCGCATAAACTATTCCATTCAATATCGCCTCGAACTGCCATGCCATAAGCCATCACCGGTTCATGCTTGAACCGGAACGCATGATATCAAGAGTTGGAAGCGTAGGTGTGGAGTATTCCGCCCCGTCCTCAATGCGCATTCGGGTGCATCCACCCCCGGAACGCTGTCAGCCACAGGATCCGCAGATCAAACAGCAGCGACCAGTGCCGGATGTAAAACAGGTCGTACTGCAGCCGCTTGCGCAGGCTCGTCTGCCCGCGCAGGCCGTTCACCTGCGCCCACCCTGTGATCCCGGCCTTAACGTGCTGCCGCAGCATGTAGCCGCGCCAGTCCTCGCGGAAGCGTTCGATCAGCTCGGGGCGTTCGGGCCTTGGGCCGACTAACGACATATCGCCGCGCAGCACGTTAAAAAGCTGTGGCAGTTCGTCGATGCTGGTGCGGCGGATGAACCGCCCAACCCGGGTCACGCGCCGGTCGTTGCGCTTGGTCCATCCAGGGACTTGATCGGCTGCGTGCGGCGTGCTGGCCGTGGTGGCGCCATGTTCGCCGCCACGTTCGCTGCCGTGTTCGGCGTCGCGTGCCCCCGGCACGGTCTGCAGCTCATCGCGCACGTGTACCATGCTGCGGAACTTGTAGATGTTGAACTTTTCACCGCCCAGGCTGACGCGCCGCTGCCGGAAGACCACCGGCCCGGGCCCGCTGAGTTTGACCGCGACCGCCGCCGCGAGCATGATCGGGCTCAGGAGCGTGATCGCGGTCGCGGCGCCCGCGAGGTCGAGCATCCGCTTGGTGAACCCGCCCAGCCCGTTGAGCGGCGACTCGCGATAGCTCAGGATCGGCATCCCCTCCAGCTCGCTCACCGTCATGCTCTGCGACATATACCGCGGCGGAACATCGGGGATGATCCGCACGTCTAGCGCGAACCGCTCGAGCCGATGAAGCACCGTCGGCAGGACCGAGGCTCGCGAGGTCGGGATCGCCAGGTACACCGCGTCCACACGCCGCTCTTCCAGCACGCGCTCAAGGTCCGTCAGCCCGCCCAGCACCGGCCTTCCTAGGCAGGTCTTACGCTCGGTGTGATCGTGGTGCGAAAGAAAGTACGCGATCGATATCCCGGTCCAGGAGTTGCGCTCCAGCGTCCGGACGGTAATCTGACCGAGCCGGCCCGCGCCGATCACGGCTACATGGCGCAGGTTCATGCCGTGCCGCCGCATCACCCGCAGGGTCATTCGGAACGACCAGCGCTCCAGCGAGAGCAGCGTGGGCAGCAGCACCGCCAGCGCGCCGAGCTGAAGCCGGGCCGCCCCGACCTGATGCCCGAAGACCTGCGCCACCGCCTTGCCCTTGCCGCCGTCCACGAACTCGTCGCCGATGGCCCACATTACGATCAGGATGGCCGCCGTCGCCGTCAACGCGGCGCGGAAGACCGCGCCGATCTCCTTCACCACGGATTGGTCGCGGCGTGGGCGGTAGAGCCGGAACATCCAGAGGCAGTACAGCGTGATGGGCAACGCGAAGAGAACAAACGGGCCCTTGACAAAGCTCTCCCAGTTCCGCGGCCAGAGCGGATAAAAAGTCTCCACCGTTTCGCGCCTGATCACCCACGCCGCAAAGCACGCGACCAGAATGACCAGCGCGTCGATGAGAAACAGGAGGGCGACGAAAACTTGATGCCGCTGTTTGAGCAATGATCACCTCGGTGTGAGGAACCCGGAAGGGGGGAGAGGGGGCCCGGCACGCCCTTGGGGCTGGCTCTACTTTGCCCGCGCCGCGGAGGGCTGTCAAGGCAAATCTTCGGAACGTTTTTCATAAACGACCGAGCCCTGAGAGACCGTTCCGATCTTCAGGCGCCTTGGCGTCGATCGAATCGGGGAACGTATCCGTGCGGACACAACCGTGGCACGCTTGGCAACCTCTAGTCTCGCGAGCATCTAATTCGTAGCCCAACCTCGCCCGGTTCGTGGCGAAGGCAAATGTTCCGACATCGTACGCAACGCCGCGCGGTCGTCCTCGGTCAGCACGGCCGGGTCGGGCGCCACAATTTTGACGACCACGTATAGATCTCCCGGCTCCCCTGTTTCGGGCGTGATGCCCTTGCCGCGCAGACGCAACTTCTGCCCGCTCGTGCTCCCGGCCGGGACCTTCATCTCGAGCGATCCCTCCAGCGTTGGAACGCTCACCGCCGCCCCCAGTGCGGCCTCGGCGATCGTCAGAGGCAGGTCGAGATACAGGTCCAGAGACTTGCCCGCGTCCGCGCCGCCGCCGCCTCGCCTAAACAGAGCGTGCGGCGCAACGCGAACGGTGAGCAGCAGATCGCTACCCTCCGACCCGCCCGCGGCCTTAACGCGCAGCTGGGCACCATCCGCGATCCCCGCCGGGATCCGCACCTCGATCGTGCGGCCTTTGCTCCCTTCCGTGACCCGAAGGCTCTCCTTGCCGCCCTTGGCCGCGGTGATGAAGTCAACATCCAACTGGTGTTCGAGCGTTTGCGGCGCACGCGCACGCGACCCGTTGCGGGCTCGTGACCCGCGCGCACTTGCGCCCGTCGGCCCGGGCCGAGCGCCGGGCCCGCCATAGCCCGGCTGTCCTGAAAAGAAAGTCTCGAAGATTGAGCTTAGTTCCTCGGGGTCAAACTCAGAGCTCGCCCCTGCCTGACCACCCGGAGGCCAGCGGTATGTTCCGCCCGCGCCAGCGCCCGTTCCAGAGCGCGGGCTGGCGGCCGCCCCTGAAACTCCGGCCTCGCCGTACTGGTCGTAGGCCTTGCGCTTTTGCGGGTCCGACAGCACGTCGTAGGCCGACTGCACCTCCGTGAACTTCTGCTGCGCGTCTGGCGCTTTGTTCACGTCAGGGTGGAGCTTCCGGGCCAGCTTGCGATAGGCCGATTTGATCTCGTCGGCCGACGCCGATCGCGTCAGTCCGAGCGCCGCGTAGAGATCCTTTGAAGGCATGAGCGATTTTAGTCCGCTAAAGGTCGGACGTGCCATCCCATTGCCGGGTTTGGCTAGTTCGCCCGGCCTCGCTTATTCCCTCGGCTTAAACTCATCGCAAAATTCGGGCGAAAAAAAAGCGAACCTTTCGGTCCGCTCCAGGTCGTAATTTCTCTATCGAAGTTCGAACGGACTCATCCAAGCCTATTTGGGCTGTTCCGCGGGCTTGTCTTCGACGGGCTTGGCCTCGATCGGCTTGCCGCTGGCATCGGTCGCGGGGGCTGCGCCCGGGGCCGGGGGCGGGGTCACCGGAGCGGCTGGCGGCGGCGGGGTTTCGATGTGCAGCACTTCAATATCAAACACCAGATCCGCATTCGCCGGGATCTGAGCGCGGGCGTTCCCCTTCTCTGCAAAGCCAAGCTCACCCGGGACGAACAGCCGGCGAATCGTCCCCTTTGTTGCGCCGATCATCCCCTCGTTCCAGCCCGCGATCATCCCACCCTGCGAGTATGTGTACGGCTGATTGCGCGTCCGCGAAGAATCAAACCGGAACCCGTTCATCAACCACCCGCTGTACTGCACGCTCACGCGGTCGTTGGCGACGATTGTCTGGCCTTCCGACGGATGTACAAAGTCGATTATGACCAGCCCGTTGGGACGAGCGTCAACCTTCACAGGCGAGTTGAACCGCGTGAAGGTGTACTTCTCGCTCGCGGCCGAACCCCACACCACCTTTCCCTCTGCGTCAAACCCGCGGTCAGCAACGGTCATCGAGTCGGGCCCGACCACGATCTCGCTGGTCATCTCCACCGCTTCGCCGCGACCGGTCGGGTACGCGTACGGGCTCTTGCCGCTGTAGCCGGGCCCCTTGGCTGCGAGCTCGATGTCCATCGTGGCGATCAGGCTCGACTTGGAGATATCAGGGAACGAGTTGGGGATCGTCCACAGCCCGACGAATGCGTTGGGATCGGTGGCGTAGCTCGCGAACTCGAAGGTCCGCATCCGCACCTTGCCCTTGGACTTGTACAACTGGAACATCGCCTGGCGGTACGGGGCGTGCATCGAATCAAGCCGGGCCGCCTCGACGTACAGCGTGTTGGGAAGCTCGGTGTTGCGGACGTGCGCGATGCTCATGACCACGTCGGCCGTGGCCCCCGCCTCGCCCCCGCTCTGCGCCACAGGGGCGGTCGTCTTCCACGTTCCCTTGAGCATGTCGCCGATTTTGCCAAGCTCTGGGTCGGTCCACACCGCTGGCGCGGGCGGAACTCGCGGCGCGGCCTTGGGAACTTCAACCAGTTGGGCCGGAGGCTGGGCACCGGGCTGGGCCGCGGGCTGCGAGGCTGGCTGCCCCGCCGGTTGATTCTCGTTCTGGGCCATCGCCCCGCCGGTCAGAACAAGCGACGCCAGCAGCGTCGCCACGGTGGTCGTGATCGTCTTCATGCGTGTGTTACCTTCTCAAAGTGCGGTGTGTTCGTTGTTCAAAGTGAAAGACCGTGCAGCGCCCGTCACGCCCAGGTTTCATTGCCAATCGTACTCCAGATCTGGTCAGGTCAGGCCAGCTCGGGGAACATCTTCCGTACTACTCCGACCAAATCCTTTACATGGCTGATCGATTCATCCATGAACTTCTTCTCTTCCGCATTCATCTTGAACGAAAGGATCTTCTCGACGCCCTTAGCCCCCAGCACCGCCGGGACACCGATGAAGTACCCGTTCCCTTTCTGCCCCGGCGCCACGCCGAACTCTTCCTCGCAATACGCCGCCGAGGGGATAATCCGCTTCTTATCGCGCACGATCGCTTCCACCATGTCGATCGTCCCGCTGGCTGGGGCGTAATACGCGCTCGTGCCCATCAGCTTGACGATCTCGCCCCCGCCGACCTTGGCTCGCTCGACGCAGGCCGCGATCTTCTCGGCTGGCAGCAGGTCCGTGATCGGGATCCCGTTCACGCTTGTCAAGCGCACCAGCGGCACCATGTCGTCGCCGTGCCCGCCCAAGAGCAGCCCTTGGATGTCCTCGACGCTGACGCCCAGTTCCATCGCCAGGAACGCCTTGTACCGGGCTACGTCCAGCGCCCCGGCCTGCCCGATCACGCGGTGCGTCGGGAACCTCGTGACCTTCCACGCCACATACACCATCGCGTCTAGCGGGTTGCTCACCACGATCACGATCGAGTTCGGCGCGTATTTCTTGACGTTCTCTGCGACGCTTTTGACGATCCCTGTGTTGACCTGGATCAGGTCATCGCGGCTCATCCCCGGCTTGCGCGGCAGACCGGCCGTGATCACCACCACGTCGGAGTCCGCGATGTCCGCGTAGTTGCTCGTGCCCGTGATCTTCGAGTCAAACTTCTCGATCGACCCGCAGCAGAAAAGGTCCAGGGCCTTCCCTTTCGCCACACCTTCCTTGTCGGGGATGTCGAGGAGGACGATGTCCCCCAGCTCCTTGGCGGCCGCCCAGTGCGCACACGTCCCGCCGATGTTCCCCGCCCCGATGATGCTGATCTTGGCCCGACGCATGAGGACTCCTTCGAAGCTGACAGATGGTGCTTGGCGATGAATGGGCGGAAGGATAGTCGCCCTTGGCGGCTCCGCACGGCCCGACTCGGCCTGACGGCAAACTTCCCATGTTCGAGCTTTGTTCTAGCGTGCCCAAGCGGAAGCCGAGGCACCGATCTTGACCCACATAGGGGCCACGGGCCAGGCAGACGTGAACACCTCGGTACTTTCAATGGTTCCCCAACTTTGCAACCAGTTCCTGTATTTCACTTGACAAAAAGGGGGGGGGTAGGCGATACTGACCTTCTAGGTATGGGTCCTCAATCAATTGAGGAGCACAACATGCGACTGAAGAACCGGCTTGCGCTCATGGTTGCACCTTTCGTAACCGCAATAATCTCGGGGTGTTCTGTCCCGGGAAATCACGGCGACAGTTCGAGCCCGGCCGTCCTCGGTTCCGGCTCAGTCCGTGAAATCCGCACGATCGCTCAAAGTGAGCAGGGCGAGATGGTCGATCTAGGAGTCAAGAAATACTCCGACCAGACTCTGAGACTCGTTCAGGCGACCAGGTTCAAAGGGTTGGGAATCAACGACGATGGTTACGTCGTGTCATACATCCCGGTGCGTTACGCGACTGGACTGGAAGTCTCACCGGAGGGGACGCTTCTGGACTTTGAGGTTCTTGATCCGCATGGCACCGTCGTGTCCTGGAAAGAAGCCGATAAACCAGTGTTGACGTGCAAGATGAAAATCTTGCCGGGCGGCGCTCGGGAATGCACCAACGTGAACTGCCAGTCGCCCAACGTCTGCGTATTGACTTATCGCTATGACGAAAACGGGAACCTTATCTCGATCACTTGCGATTGCACCACGACACCGTAAGGTTGTTCTCGCTCCATCAAACGTATCTAAAAGGGGATCACTCAAATGCGATTAGAAACACCCACAGTTCTATTGAGCTCCACACTTGTTGCGCTTATCGCCGCGGGATGTGCTGGTTCGCCTCGGGTCGAACTCGCTCCCACGCCGAACGTCCACGAGATCCACACGATCGCGCAAAGTGAGCAAGGTGAGATGGTCGATCTCGGCACAAGGAAGTACTCGGACGCCACACTGAAGTTGATTCAGAGCACCCGATTCACGAGCTTGAATATCGACAATCGGGGGGACGTCGTGTCGTACACCCCCGTCGGTTACGCGCCGGGTGTGGTACCCCCGCCCGAAGGCGCGGAGATCGAGTACGAGGTTCTGAATAGATACGGGCAAGTTGTGGCTTGGAAGGCGTGCTCCCCAAGCCCGCAGTAGCGCTTCTCAAGCTCGTCGTCAGTCGCCCTCGCCGAGAAGCCCGACGTCGTTCGGGCTTCTTTTCTTTTTACGTCCCTTGGACGAGATCGCGCGAACTCCCGTGAGATTCACCGACGCGGTTTGCTCAGGTCGGTACTCCCGCTCGATCGTTCTTCCTCTAACTCCACCCGCACCGCCCCCATCTCCCGGTCCCAGCTCGACCCCGCCCGCGGCGGCAGCGTCACCGGCACCGCCACACCCTTCTTGATCGCCCACACCAATAACGGCTGCCCGCCCGGCAGCGTGCCGTCCATCGCCACCACCAAATCTCGCACCACCCGCCCTGTACCGAAATCAAACTGCCGGTACACCTGCCGCGGCATCGCCCGCCGCTCACCCTTGGCCAGCCCATCAAACCACTCACCCACCAGCTTCGCCACCGCTTTCTCGATCTCACCACCACCAGCGGCTCGCACAAACACCGCCGGGCTTCCCGTAAAGATCGGCGTGCCCGGCGTCGGCACCATCAGATCGCCCGCGAACTCGGCCGCGAGCAGTTGTTCAACCAGCTCGGCCGGGTGCTCCGCGATCAGCCGCTCGTCCTTCACTCGCCACTCCATCCCGCCCTCACTCAATGCGCGCAGCGCTGCTTGCGCATCATCGATCAATTCGCGCACGCCCTCCGGCGGATCCTCACCGCGCCACAGCTCGTTCAACGCCGCGACGTGCCCGTGAATCAAGATCTCAGCGCGATCAACCCCCAGCCGCCGCTCGTCCGCCGGAAGCTCGCGCACGTCCGCCAGCGCGAACGTCACCGCCTGCAACCCGATGATCGCGGGCGTTGCCGACTTCCACCGCCCGCCCTCGCCCGCGCTGGGCGAGGCCTTGGCTGCCTGCGCGAACTCGGTCCAATGAGCCAGCAACGACAACCACGTCTCGGCTCGTGTTTCACCCCGCGCTTCACTTTGTGCTTGCGATTCATCCGGCATCTCAGGATCCTATCGTGAGACCCGCCCGGAGCCGCCGCCCGGAGCCGTGGCCAGGAGCCGCCGCCATGATCGAGCCCACCGTCTCACTCTTCATCGACTCGATCAACCGCAAGGACCTCGACAGCCTCGCCAAGCTGATGACCGAGGACCACGTCTTCGTCGATTCTCTCGGCGAAAGGCTTACCGGGCGCGACACCATGCGGGCAGGGTGGGCCAACTATTTCACCTTCGTGCCCGACTATCGCATCATGCCCGACTGGTCGGCCCGCCACGGCAACGCCGTCGCAGTCTTCGGCACCACCGAAGGAACCTACGCCCCCGACGGCAAGATTCGCAAAGAAAACTACTGGATCACCCCGGCCGCGTTCCGCGTGATGCTGCGCGGCGAGCAGATCCAGATGTGGCAGGTCTACGCCGACAACAAACGCATGCACGAACTCCTCGCTGGCGCTCACTAACCTCGCTTCATCTTCTCTTTCTTTTCTTTTCTTCTTTCGCTTTCTTCTTCTACTTCTGGTGCTGGTGCTGGTGCTGGTGCTTCTCCTGCTTTCTTCTTTGTTTTCCTATCCAATCTAGTGGGACAGGTTTTCAACCTGTCTCTCCCCGCCTTCCCTCTCCTTCGCCTTCTCTTCCAGATCCACCCATGCACCTCAACCCCGCCCAACTCACCCCTCAAGACCGCTACAAACTTCTCATCGGCTGCATCGTCCCACGCCCCATCGCCTTCGTCTCCACCCTCTCACTCGCGGGGCAGACCAACCTGGCGCCATTCTCGTTCTTCGCTGGCGTGGGATCTGATCCCATGACCCTGCTCTTCTGCCCCGCCAACAAGCCCGACGGCACCGAGAAGGATTCTCTCCGCAACGCCAAGCCAATCACCGAAGGCGGCACCGGCGAGTTTGTCGTGAACCTCGCCAGCGAGCCCTACGAAAAACAGATGGCCGCCGCCGCCGAACCGCTCGCCTATGGCGTCTCTGAGTTTGAGTTCACCGGCCTGACCACCGCGCACAGCGTCGTCGTGAAGCCCCCACGCCTCGCCGAATCACCCGTCGCCTTCGAGTGCCGAACTCTGCAAGTCATCCGCACCAACCCCGGGCAACCGGCTGGCGGCAACATCGTGCTCGGCCAAGTCGTCCACGTATACATCTGCGACAACGCTATCAACGAGCGATTCCACGTCGATCCCGCGATCTTGAAAACCATCGGCCGCATGGCGGGGACGAGCTACTGCCGCACCAACGATCGCTTCGAAATCTCGATGGGCGCGCGAGCGCTCGATCGCTGATCTTCCCTTCAGGACGGTTTCAGAGCCCTACTCAATCTTGTGGCACACCTTGTGGCGTAGGCGTCCCGCCTGCGGCTACTTTTCGTGGTTCGCCGCCGGATCCAATTCCAGCGCTGCGATCATCACCGCCCAAAGATCGGTGCTGTCGATCACCCGCGGCAGCGACTCCGAGCCCGGCCCCAAGGCCGTCACCTCCACCATGTCCGACGTGTGATTCGGGCTCAAGAACGCCACGCCCAGTGAATCGGCGAGGATCCCGCCCAGCACGCTCACCGGCGTGTTCGCGGCCGCGAACGGGCTGACCCGCTTGCCCGCCAGCGAATCGACGACCATCTGCGACTCCGCCTCCGACAGTGTGATCCCTGTCGCTTGCTGCCCCACCTCGCGCACCTGCCGCGCGAGCGTCGCGAGCGACTTCAGGTTCAACTTCTCGAACACCCACTCGGCTGATCGCTTGACGTGCAAGATCCGATCAAAGCGTGTGAGCGCGTCGGGGCCGTAGAACGTCAGCCCCGGGTTGGCGTTGCCGTGGTCGCTTGTCAGGATCACCAGCGTGTCGTCACGGTCCTTTACGAAGTCCAGCACGACGCCGATCGCGGCGTCGAACGCGAGCTGCTCGGCGACGAGCGAGCCCGCGTCGTTGTTGTGGGCCGCGTGATCCACGCGACCGCCCTCGACCTGCAGCACGAAGCCCTCCGAGCGTTTCCCGAGAAGCGTGAGCGCGACCGAGGTCATCTCCGCCAGCGACGGCACCGTCGAGCCCGCGGTCGCCGCCGTGTCCAGCACGTACGGAACATGGTCCTTGTCGAACAACCCCAGCACCTGCGCGGGCTTCCCTTCCGCGCCAGCCCGCGTGACCTGCGCTTCCCCCGCCAACGCCAGCATCGCCTCGCGCGTCCGCACCACCGTCGGCGAGCCGTGCTTGCCCAGCAGCGAGGCCGGGAAATGCTTCTCGCCGCCGCCGAAGGCCAGGTCGATGTTCCGCTCGAGCAACTGCGACGCGATCAGGTCTTCCAGATCGCGCTTGGGTGAGTTGGCGTAGAAACTCGCTGGCGTCGCGTGCGTGATACGCGTCGTCGTCACCACCCCCGTCGCTTTCCCCGCCGCCTTGGCGTGGATCAGGATCGGCGTCCGGGGGGTGCCGTCGGGCGTGATGTTCAGCACCTCGTTCTTCACGTGGAACCCGCACCCCCACGACGACCCGCCCGCCGCCGAATCTGTCACGGGTGAGTCGGCCGAGGCCGTGAACGCCGTCGCACGCAGCACGCCGGGTCGCTTCCAAAGATCAACCCAACGCGAACCCTTCCCGTCACGCCGACGGCTCATCAGATCGGCGAGCGCCAGCGTGCCCGAGCTCATCCCGTCCGAAGCCATGAAAATAATATTTGTGCAGCGCGGCAGGCGACGAGAACGCCGCACCACCTCCGCGTGAGCATCGAGCGGGCGCGCGAGCAGTGAAGCCCCGGCCGCGGCCACGGCGCTCGTCGCTATGAACGCGCGGCGATCAAACCCTTGCACCGGCCCGCCGCTGTGTTGGAAACGCTCGATCGACATCGTTGTGCTTCTCTCTTTGAAAGAACCTCATCGCGGCTGGCCTAAACCCGCATCCGCGCCGCGTACACCATCCACTCGATGAGCAGCAGACCCGCCGCGGCCGCCACAAACCAAGCCCAGATCTCGCGCGGAACACCCGATCCGCTCGTCGCACGAACGGTACGCCCCGCGACCCGCAGGTCGGTCACCAGACCAAGCCTCGACTCCGTCCGATCAAGCAGATTTAACGCAATCACAGCGTCTCGCCCCGCTGGCGCCACCGCGTACAACCCCGCTCGCTCGATGAGACCGAACGGAACACTCTCACCCAGTTCGTCGCGCGGCACCGCGGTCAGAATCACCGGCCCACGCAGCTCAACACGCCCGCCCGGCATCCTCTCTCGCGCCCCCGCCCGCACCTCGACCCGCTGCGCCGTCGTGAACGCGCGCCCCGCCGCCTCGTCCCCACGCTGCGTCAGGTACTCCGCCGCCGACGCCAGAAAGATCGGAAACCCGGGCTGCAACGGCCAATTCGACGACGCCGGATCAAACCCCACCACCAGCTGGCGGTGCGGGCCTTCCTGCACCAGCGCGATCAGCGTCCCGGCCGCGCCGTCCGCCAGCGCCGTGAAACGCGGCGAACCCGCTGGCCAGGTGATCGAGGCGTTCCCCGCCACATACACCGAGTCGAGCGAAACATCGCGCAGCGCCGGATGAGTGCGCGACCACGCGATGACATACGTCCCGCCGCTCGAACCTGTCCTCGCCGTTATCGTGGTCGGGTTCATCACCAGCCCCGCGATCGGCAAGCCCGCAGCGAACGACAGCGAAGCCATCCCCGGCGTTGTCGCTGGCATCACACGATCGAACACCACAAGATCAGCTTCCAGACTTGCGGACTCCGCGAGCCGTCCGTACTCGCTCGCCGAGATCACACGCAACGAGGCCTCAAGCTCCGCGAGCGCGTCCGCCAGCAACCAGGGCGGCGAGATCGCGGCCGTCCCGCTCGCGCGTTCCGCCTCAGTGCTCACTGTGGTGTCCTTCGTGATTGCCAGCGCGTCGTCGGGCCTTACCAGCACGATCCGAGGCCTGGTCGCCGCCGACAGCACTAGGGACGCCGAGTTGTCCGCCTCCAGCACGTCCGCGCGATCGAGCCGCGCCGTCACCACGCCGCCGCTGGTCGCGTGCAGGTCGAACGTCACCGACGCCGCGTCTGCGGGAGCGCTCGCCGACGGGGCCGCTGATCCAGACGCTGGCGTGGGCGCGTTTCTCTCGGGCACCCGCAGCGCCCGCCGCTCAACCACACGCCCGTCCAGCGACAAGGCCACCGCGATGTCACGCGGTGTCTCGCTCGCGTTCACCACGCCCACCAGCACGCGCGTGAGCGACGGGTCGTCGTAATCACGCCGCGCCGCCATCGCCACAATTCCAAGGTTGTCCGGCCCGGAAGATTGCCGCGGCGGCGCGATCAGCACCAACTCCACCACCGCCCCACCGATCGCCAGTTCTCCGGAAGTCTCCATCGAACCATCGGTCACCAGTTGCACCACCACGGGCCGTCGCTCCGCGCTTTCTTCGCCGTTCGCCGCCGTCATCGCTTCGATCGCGCGGAACGCCGCCGAAAGGTTCGCGGGCTGGTCCGTCGGCATCGTTGCACGCACCGCGTCGCGCAAGTCCGCCGCGCTGGTGGCGAACCCCACGAGCACACTCGGCTCGGCCGCGAACGTCACCAACGCGACACTCGTCCCGCCCGCCCCGATCGCCCGATCGATCAACTCGACGCAACGGTCCTGCGCCGCCGCCCACCGCGTCGCCCCGCCCGGCTCGTCTGTCGAGTTCATCGACGCCGAGCGGTCGAGCAGAATCACCACCCGCGCCTCGCGCCCTTGGCTCGTCGAGAGCGCAGGCCTGCCAAACGCGACCACCAACAGCCCCAGAATCAGCAGATGCAGGAACAGCAACCACGACGACCGCAACCAGCGCAGCGGCACGTTCGCTTGCAGGTCGTCAACCGCCGAGCGCCACAGCAGCGTCGAGCTCACGCGCACCGGGCGACGCCGCAGCTTGAGCATGTACAGCAGCACCAGCACCGGCACGCACACCGCCGCCGCGGCCAGCGCTGACAGCGGAGCGAGCAGTGTCACGCCGACCCCGGGGGCGTATCGGACGCCGCGCCGGTCGGCGTTGGCCCGGTCTCTCGAGCCTCAGACGCACGGAATCCCTTGGCCACAATGAACGTCTCGCGCGAAACATCTCGGCTTGACCGCGGCTTGAACGCGTTCACCTGCCGGAACACTTTCCGTGCCCGGTACATCACGTTGGGCGTGTCTTCGCCCTCGAAGATCTTCATCGCCAGGCACCCGCCCGGCTTGAGCAGCGTCGGCAGAACCTCGAGCACACGCAGGCACAGCCGGGCGGAAAGAAAATCGTCGCCGTGCCCTGTCGTGTTCGGCGCCATGTCGCTCAGCACCGTGTCGAAGATCCCGCCGCCCAGCTCGAACAGGTCCGCTGGCGTCACCGCGAACACGTCGCCCTTCATCGTGCGCACGTTGGGCGCGACGTGGTGCCGAACATCCAGGACGTCGATCCCCACCGCCGAGCCCTCTTCACCCACAAACTCCGACGCCACCTGCAGCCACGACCCTGGCGCACAGCCAAGGTCCAGAACGTGGTCACCACGATTGATGATCCGGAACTTCGCGTGGATCTCCTGCAGCTTGTAGGCGGAGCGCGCGAGGTACCCGTCGGCCTTGGCCATCTTGAAGAAGCGATCTTGGATCTTGCGCGGTTGAGCCATGGCGTGCGGGTGTATGACGTGCTGGAGGTCAGTCGTCCTCGTCGGTCTTCAGGTCCTCGAACTCCTCGTGCCAGAGCATCTGGATCGTTTCCAGAATCTTTTCGTTCACCGGATGCCCCGGCTGCTCGTGAAACCCTGGCAGGTTCTGCACCATGCGGCGAAGGTCCACGAACTTCACCGAAAGCGGGTTCGCGCTCGGGTTGGCCGCCGCCAACCCTTCGGCGATCCGGTCCACCTCGAGCCAACCGAATGTCTTGGAGATTCCCATGGGAAAGTTCCGTCGTCGTGGTGAAATCGGCATTGGACCGGTCTTGTTCGGTGGGGCAGGTTTTCAACCTGCCGCTACGCATCCCGGGCAGGTTGAAAACCCGCCCCACCAGAAAACCTAATGCGGGATCTCCTTCACCGCGTTGCGATTCCACGACGGCACCCTCACGACAATGGGCCCGTCGCCGATCACCACGCACTGGCACGCCAGCCGGCTGTTCCTCTGCAACCCCACCGCCTCCTCGACCCGGTCGTCCTCGGCCTCGGTCGCCTCGGAGAGCTGGTCCATGCCTTTTTCGATGTAGACATGGCAGGTTGAACAGGCGCACACCCCGCCGCAGGCGTGCTCGATATTGATCCCGGCCTCCATCGCGACCTCCAGCAGATGCTCGCCCTTGGCCGCCAGCAGGCTGTGCTCTTTCTGGTCCCCGCCGGTGAGGGCTTTGGGTTCTTCGAGAACGAAATGGACCGGGACGATCTCGGGGCCGTGGGCTTTGTCGGAGTGCTTGAGGTGCATGAAAAGTTCCGGGGACTTGGTGAGACCAGACAGTCGGGCCGAGGGGTGAGCGACGAGTCGGCCGTCGCACGAAATGCGGCTCTGGACCGACCCGAACGACTATAGACCGATGCCGGGCCGGGCCGGGTCATATGCTTGTTCCAGCGATGCAGAACGTGCTCCAGCCTCAACCTGCCAACTCGACCTCACTCTTGCCCGACCAGGCTCTCGCGCCGACCGCGCACGCGGCACGCGTCGAGATCTCTGTCATCGCGCCCGCCCACAACGAAGAGGACAACATCGACGCCCTCGTCCGCGAGGTTTACGAGGCTCTCACGCCGCTGGGCCTGCCCTTCGAGTTCGTGATCGTCGACGACGGTTCGACTGATTCCACCCGCCAGCGCGTGCAGGACCAGATGAAGACCAGACCCTGGCTGCGCTGCGTGGCCATGACCCGCACCCCGCCCGGCAAGGGCAACGGTCAGTCTGCGGCCTTCTACGCTGGATTTCGCGCCGCCCGGGGCCGACTCGTCGCCGTGCTCGACGCCGACCTTCAGAACGACCCCGCCGACCTGCCCGCCATGCTCAAACTCCTGCGCGAGACCAACGCCGACTTCGTGCAGGGCGATCGCTCGCACGCTCGCAAGGACAACGTCGTTCGCAAGGTCGGCTCCTGGGTCGGCCGAGTTTTTCGCCGCTCGCTGCTGGGCGACACTATTCGCGACACCGGCTGCTCCCTGCGCCTCATGACCCGCGAGATCGCCGTCGCCCTGCCGCTCGAGTTTCGCGGCATGCACCGCTTCATCCCCGTCACCGCCCGGCACCTCGGCTATAAAGTCGTCGAGATGCCCGTGCGGCATCGGCCCCGCGTGGCGGGCGTGCCCAAGTACGGGTTGGGGATCATGCAGCGAGCGCTGCCGGGGTTGATCGATCTGTTCGCGGTGCGGTACATGCGGAACAGGCGGCGGCCGGTGGCGGCGGCGGAGGTCGCGCGCGACGGCGCAGGTAAAGATTCCGCGCAGAACCGGGGCGGAGCGTGAACGATTCGAAGAGCGAAGAATCGGCTCGGAGAGCTGACTTACCAACCAGCGAAGAGTCAGCTCGGAGAGCAGACCTACCAACCGACCTACTTCAGACTCTCGCGAGGAAGAAGAAGCGACTCAAGTGGGAGCCTGCGGCCGCGATGGCGGTGGTGCTGCTGCTGGGACTCTGGCTCGCCTTAGGGCCCGCGTCTAGGCCAAGTTTCAATACACGCGAAGAGGCCATCACGCAGGACATCCGCCTCGGCGACAACCGCGGCGTGCTGGAGTCATTCCAAGACGCTTCGAGCGGAACGCGGCAGTTCCGCGTCTTCATGCGCGGGCATGAACCGACCCGCACGTACTCCGAGGGCGACGTCCGCGAACTCTTCGGCGAGTCCGTGTATCAGAACGCCATCACACCTCGCAGCAACTGGGTTTTTCACCTGCTCAACATCACTTCGTGGTCCAACGTGGTCTGGGTCGGCATTGGATTCTTTGGTCAGCTGGCCTTCTCGGGCCGCATGATCCTGCAATGGATCACCAGCGAACGCCGCCGCGAGAGCGTCATCACCGAGTCCTTTTGGTGGTTCAGCCTAGTCGGGTCGGTCACGCTCTTCACCTACTTCGTCTGGCGGCAGGATCCCGTGGCTATCTTGGGCCAGGCATCCGGGGTCGTGATCTACGCCCGGAACATCCGATTGATCTACAAGCGGCGGCGGCGCGAGATGCGCCGGACCGCGCCGTAGACCAAACCTGATCGTTCCACGAGGTCAACGATCGATCACTCGGAGGTACGATGAAAGTTTTTCTCGACGAGATGCCGCTCGGACGCCAGCCCGCCACCGTGGCCGACGCTCTACGCGCCGCGGCCCAGTCGGCTGAATTGGTGGGGCGCATCATCGTCAGCGTCGCCGCCGACGGACGGGCCATCAACGAAGCTGAACTCTCTCAGCTCGAACTCGCCAACACGGCGGTCGCTGAACTCCGACTGATCTCGGCCGACCCTCACACGCTGATTCGCGAAGTCTTTCAGGACGCGCAGCACGCCCTCCTCACGCTGACTTCGCTCCAGCGCGCCGCCGCGGACGCCTGCGCGACCGGCGATTCTCAGGCGACCATGGCTCAGCTCGGCGGTGTCGTCGAAACCTGGAAGGCCGTCCGCGACGCGCTGAGCAAGGGCGCTGAACTTCTCAGTCTTGATCTTGATACTTTCCGCTACTCACACCAGGGCCGCGATCATCTCGCCACCGCGCAGGTCACCGCCCTCGCCGCGGCTCTTGATCTGCTCCTGTCGGGCGTGCGCGCCCAAGATTGGTCGGCCGTCGGCGATGCGCTCTCCTACGACCTCGACCCCCTCGCCACCTCATGGGGCGCACTCTTCGCAGAGCTCGAACGCCTGGTCGCTCGCCGCCCGTAAGCGACCCAGATCTCGATCCAGATCCCGCCCGGCGCCCGGCGTTCTCCAAAGCGTTCACAGGATAAGCCGCCCCCAAAGCAACCGCGCTGTTGCCCGGGTGGTACTGTTGACCAAGGCGCTGGCCACAGAGCAACCCTGTCCATCGCCCAACCTGAAGAGCGCCCAGCCCGAGGAGTGCCCAGCCCGACCTGGGTATGAGTGAACGATGACGCGAGGGATCGCCGCGATCGATGAGCTGATGGAGCGAGCCAGCGAGGCGCTGGTCGAGGCCGAGTACTTCGACTCCGAGCGGCTCTGCGCTCGCGCTCTGCGTCAGGCTCGCGCCGCCAACGACTTCGAACGCATGGCCCGCATCTGCCTCCCGCTCCAAGAGGCTCGCCGTCAGATCCGCCAGCTCGCCGAGACCTCCGGCGTGTGCCGCGAGCTTCACGCGAACCTTGCCAGAACAATCTCTCGCGAGCCGGGCTGCTTCCTCCTGCAGCCGCCGCTGCTAGGCGTCGACGCTGGCGCCTTCCGCGATTCCATGCGCAACCGAAAGGTCCCCGCGTTCGTGCTGACGCGCGAGCCCATGACCCGCGCGGGCAAATGGCCCATCGTCGCCGTGGCTGAGTCGAGCTCGCTCCGAGGCAGCGCCACCGGCATGCGGAGCGTGCGGGCTCAGGTCGATCCCCCGCCCGGCGTTGTGTTCACCGGCCAAGGCCTCACGCGCGACCTGCCGCCCATTGCTGCTCGTGAATCAAAGAGCGGGCCACCTTCCAAACCGCGTCGCTCGCAGCCCGCGAGGGACGATCGTGCCCAAGCGGCCCCGTCGCTGCAATGGTTCACGGCCGCGGGCGAGTCGCTGGGCGATGCCGCGATCGCAGTCGTCGATCGCTCGCTCCACCCCGCGTTCCAGGCTGACGACTTGATCGATTTCCTCAACGCGATCCCCGAGCACGAGAAGCTGCACCAGGCGCTGGCCGCGGCGTGCCGGGCCGCGGATCGCGCCGGACCGCCCAAGGAACCACGCCAGATCGCGGATGCTAACCCGTGGAGTTTCTAGATGGTTTTCGGTTGAGGTGTAGTGCTCGGAGAGAACGCTGAGGGACCAGAGGGGATCAGAGGGGATCAGAGAGGATCAGAGAAACTCAGAGCGAGGCCTGTGAGAAGAGTTCTTAAAAACCGAGTCTTTGCTTCCAACCACAATCCGGCTTCGCGTTTCTCTAATCTCCTCTGCTCCCTCTGCGTTCGTATTCAATCGATACCGATAAACCCAACCCGCTCCAGCTCGCGGCTCTCTCGACTCATGCGCTGAGCACACTCGGAAAAAAAGCGTGCCGCCCGTTCAGCCGGGCGGCACGCTTATGTTCTCACGAACTTCTTTTCTCGAGAGAGCCTGATCGGCTTCCGATCAGTTTTAACGGCTCCGGACTTTGGTCACTTTCCCGCCGATCTGCATCCCGTAGAACGAGCGGTAGACGAAGAACGCCGACACCACAAAGAACGCGGCGCTTAGGACCATCGTCAGCGGCGTGTGCACCTTGTCGCCCGACGGCCCGATCACTTTCAGGCTCATCGCCAGCTCCACCGCCAGCAGCCCGAACAGGGTCGTGAACTTGATCACCGGGTTCATCGCCACCGAGGACGTGTCCTTGAACGGATCGCCGACGGTGTCGCCCACCACGCACGCGTCGTGCAGCGGCGTGCCCTTGGCCTTGAGCTCGGTCTCGACGATCTTCTTGGCGTTGTCCCACGCGCCGCCGGCGTTGGCCATGAAGATGGCCTGGAACAGCCCGAAGAGCGCGATCGAGATCAGGTACCCGATGAAGAAGAACGGCTCGTAGAACGCGAACGCGAGCGTCGCAAAGAACACGCCTAGGAAGATGTTGAACATGCCCTTCTGGGCGTAGACGGTGCAGATCTCGACGACCTTCTTGCTGTCCTCGACGCTGGCCTTGGTTGCGCCGTCGAGCTTGATGTTCGCCTTGATGAACTCTACCGCGCGGTACGCGCCCGTGGACACCGCCTGCGTCGACGCGCCCGTGAACCAGTAGATCGTGGTGCCGCCCGTGATCAAGCCGAGCAGGAAAGGCGGGTGCAGCAGCGACAGGTTTGCCACCTCCGACGCCTGTAGGCCGTGCGTCAGCGCCACGATGATCGCGAAGATCATCGTCGTCGCGCCCACGACGGCCGTGCCGATCAGCACCGGCTTGGCCGTGGCCTTGAAGGTGTTGCCCGCGCCGTCGTTCTCTTCCAGGAACTGCTTGCCCTTCTCAAAGTCAGGATCAAAGCCGAAGTTCTTCTGCAAGTCCTCGCGGATGCCCGGGGTGGTTTCGATCGTCGACAATTCGTACACCGACTGGGCGTTGTCCGTGACGGGGCCGTAGCTGTCCACGGCGATCGTTACAGGGCCCATCCCGAGGAAGCCGAAGGCGACGAGCCCGAAGGCGAAGACGGCCGGGGCGAGCATGAGGTCCGAGTGGATACCAGCGTATCCCGGGAAGAGCGTGCTGATCCCGAAGGCAGCGCCCATGAGGGCGACGATCGCCATGCCCAGCCAATAGGCCGAGAAGTTGCCCGCGACGAAACCGGCGAGGATGTTGAGCGATGCGCCGCCCTGTTCGCTCGCGGTGACGACCTCGCGGACGTGGCGAGACGAGGTCGAAGTGAAGACCTTGACGAACTCGGGGATGATGGCCCCGGCGAGCGTGCCGCAGGTGATGATCGTGGAGAGCTTCCACCACATCTCGCCGTCGCCGAGATCTTTGATGAGCAGGTATGACGCGATGTAGGTCAGCACGACCGAAACGATCGACGTCAGCCACACCAGGCTGGTCAGCGGCTTCTCAAAGTCCATGTGCGTCGCGTTGCCGTACTTGGCCTTGGCGAAGAACTCGTTGATGAAGTACGAACCCGCGCTGGCCACGACCATGATGACGCGCATCGCGAAGATCCACACCAGCAGCTGCACCTGCACCGCTGGATCGTGAACCGCCAGCAGGATGAACGAGATCAGGGCCACGCCCGTCACGCCGTAGGTCTCGAACCCGTCGGCCGAAGGACCGACCGAGTCGCCCGCGTTGTCGCCCACGCAGTCCGCGATCACGCCCGGGTTCCGCGCGTCGTCTTCCTTGATCTTGAACACGATTTTCATCAGGTCCGACCCGATGTCAGCGATCTTGGTGAAGATGCCGCCCGCGATGCGGAGGGCCGCCGCGCCGAGCGATTCGCCGATCGCAAACCCGATGAAGCACGAGCCCGCGTAGTCGTTGGGGATGAACAGCAGGATAATGAGCATCAGCAGCAGCTCGACGCTGATGAGCGCCATACCGATCGACATCCCGGCCTTGAGCGGGATCGCGTAGCACGGGAACGGCTTGCCCTTGAGGCTGGCGAAGGCGCAGCGGCTGTTGGCAAACGTGTTGACGCGGATGCCGAACCACGCGACGCCGTACGAGCCCGCCATGCCGATGAGGCTGAACAGCAGGATTACGCCGACCTTGACCATCGGGAACCCGTGCTCGACCTCACCGGCCGCGTTGATCGTCTCGACCAGTTTGCCGAAGTAGATCGCCACGATCACGCCGATGAACAGCCACAGGATCATCAGGAACTTACCCTGCTGGATCAGGTACGTCTTGCAGGTCGTGTAGATCAGCTCGGAAACCTCGAGCATCGATTTGTGCACCGGCAGGCTCTTGAGCTGGCCGTAGATCATGAACCCGAAGCCCAGTCCGAGCGCGCTGACGACGAGCCCGCCCAGGAGCAGCGTGTGCCCGTCGATGCCCATGAACTTCTGCGAGCTCAGGTCAGGCAGCACGAGGCTGGCTTCGCCGCCGCCGCGATGGACGGGGGGCTGGATGGCTGGCTGGATGGCGGCGGTCGTTGTCGCCGTGGCCGCCGTGTCTGAAGTGACCGCCTGAGCAGAGGCTGTCGCTGGCATCAACGTTGTGACGAGCACCATCGCGAGCGCCGCCGCGAGCACCGACAGATTCCGCGCCAGCGCAGAACCCATTGACCTGCCCAGATCCGCGAAATCTCGACGCGCCGACGGCGTCGTTCCCATGTTCGTGTGTTTCATCTCGTGTTTCCCCAAACGAGTCACCGCAGTGACAGACTCAATCGTCAAGTTAAAACCTCAAACCTCAGCGAAAAACCTCAGCGAAAAATCTCAGTGAAATCGCGATACCGAAAAAGACCAACAGACCGTGAGACGCCGAGTTGCCAACGCAACCCTCTGGGCACCAAACCCGGCCGCACCCGTCACGGGGCACGTTCCAAGGACAGGGAAGAATATCTACTTATCGAAACTCAGCGTTCCGGAACGTGAATCGCAGAAACATGTCCCGGAACGCGCGGCCCGCAAAAAAACGAGCGGGCGATGCGACGCACCGCCCGGGATCCTGTTCATGCCGGATCGACCAACGCCATGCCGAAAAGCCAATCTCATGCCGTCGAGCCGGTCACTTGACCTCGGGCTTGGCTGGCATCGGGCTGTCCTCGCGGACGCGACGGTTCACGCTCTTGCGCGAAGCACGACGTGCGCGTTCCGACGGCTTCTCGTAGAACTCACGACGCTTTATGTCCTTGGTCAGACCCTCTTTTTCGCAGAGCTTCTTGAACCGACGCAGCATCTGATCGACACCCTCGCCGCTCCTCGCCTTCACCCGGATCGCCATGAATACCTCGCGTCTCGATCAAAGATACATTTCAGACCAACACCCACCCGCCCGCGGCGGGGGTACTTTTTGACTCAACCTTCCCCACCGGACCGTTCCGGATCAGGGGAGGAAGTAAAGGTTCGGCCTTCGCCCGGATCAAGCCCCGCGCACGATCCGATCCTCACCAGACCAAACTTTCCGTCCGGTCGACATCCGACCCGCACCTTCCCTCACCCGACGGGCTCTCGTACCAAAGTTCCCCCCAGTTATGCTGCTGATCGACGCTTATAACGTTCTCCTGACCCCCGGTGTGCTCCCGCTAGGCTTGGCGGGCGTGGACTTGGCGGGCTTGGCTCACCTGATCGAGCGCGGCCGATACCGCAGGCGAGCCGCCGTTCTGGTCTGTGACGGACGATCTAAATCACTGTCGGAACAAGAGTTAAAGATCGGGTCCGTGCGCGTTGTCTATGCCGGAGCCGGGGCCGACGCCGACAGCCTGATCGAGCGAATGCTCGACGAGGACTCCGCTCCTCGTCGTTTTTTGGTCGTCAGTTCTGACCGCCGGATCTCCAAAGCCGCTGGTCGGGCCGGGGCCGCGACTTTGACCAGCTCGGCGTTTCTCCAGCAACTTTCCACCGACGATGCCAAACGTCGCCCGGAGCCGCTCCCCGCCTGGGTCCGCCAGATCCCGCTCGAACACGACGCGATCGCGCACTGGTTCCAAGAGTTCGGCCTCTCGCCGCCGGTGCGAAGGCCTCCGGAAGAACCAGCGCCCGCGCAGGCTCGCAAGGCCAAGCACTCTTCGCCAACCGCGAAGTCCGCAACCAAGTCCGCCCCGAACCCAGATCTAGCGCCGTCGACCGACCCCGCCTTGACCAGCCCTCGGTTTGAAATCACCGATGCCGTCCTTCTCAAAGCCCTGCAAGAGTGGGGTGGGGAACTGAATCTGGACGATCTAGACATGCGTCGCTGGATTTAGATTTTCGGTAGGTCGGCTCTCCGAGCCGAATCTTCTTTTTCACTTCTCGGAAACTCACGCCACCCTGCGGAGCGATCACGTCTGAAACTTGCCTTTTGCAAACCTCGCAGCATGAACCACCACCCTTCGCCATCCTCGCCAACTGCAACCAGTTGCACGCGCGCATTTCTTCTCGGCGTGCTCGCCGTCGCTGTTCTTGGCGTCAATGTCCTTGGCGTCGTCGGCTGCGAGACCACCACCGCGCGGCAGGGTTCCACGCAAGTGCTTGCTGGCTATAACCTCGGCACGCTCGAAGCTGACCTGCCCGACCAAGCACGCCCGCAGGCGGTGGTCGCTGCGGGCGAGGCCGCGCTCCGTCACCGCGGCTATTCGATCACCTCCAACACCTCCACTGCCGATCGCGGCAGCGTCAAAGCCAAGCCGCCTCACGGCGGGTTCTTCGACGGCTCAACAGAAGTCTGGGCCCGGCTCGGCTCTTACGGCACGCGCGTCGGAGTCAAAGTCGGGCTGGCTGGGAACGAAACCGAATCTCGCGCCATCCTCGACGACGTCCTCGCGCGGCTGGGGCTGTGACGCGGAAAGTTCCCTCAAACTGCGCAACCATTCGCTCGGGTATCTCGCCCCGGTCTACGTTTTCGCAGCAGTAAACACACCGTTCACCGCCGGAGCCTCGCATGACCGCCGTTCGCCAACTCAATCTCCTCGTCAGCCTCGCCACATTGCTCACCCTTTCCGCCTGCACGAACACTGGCCACGAGCTGCGTGACACCACGATCCCGCTGCAGTCGCAGGGCGTCGGGACCGTGGGCGTGGGCGTTCACGACCAGCGGCCCTACATCCTGCGGCTTGATCGCACGCCAGCCTTTGTAGGCTTTGCGCTCATCGGCGACCAAGGCCCGCAGGACGTCGAGACCGTCACAGGCCGCCCGCTCGCCGACGATTGGAACAACGTCATCGCTCGCTCTCTTCGCGCCCGCGGCTACGACGCCCAGCCTGTCGTCATCGCCACCACGGACACCCCGGCCTTGGCCGCCCGCAAGGTCAAAGGCCTGGGGACGCGCACGTCGATCCTCATCACCATGCGCGATTGGAAGTTTGTGACCACGTCGAGCACCAAGCTTTATTACGACCTCACTCTCAGAGTCGTGGACCTCGACGGCAAGGTTCTGGCGGAGCAAAGCGAGAAGGGCGAAGAGAACCTTGGCGACGGCGCGGTCGAGCGCAATGCGCGGAAGGATGGTGACCTGAACGCCGACGGATCTGCCAAGGCCGCCACGCCTGGCGAAGGCGGGCTCAACCCCAACTCGCCGGTCGCCCGCATGAAACGAGCTCAAGCCATCATGCCCAGCGTCTTTCAGGCTCACCTGGAACGATTGCTTAACGACCCGAAGGTCGTCGCCGCAATCCGCTGAATCGCTTGGTCTGAACCTGACTCATCTCGTGGCGCGAGCTTTGGGTCCGAGCCCTAGATAACCTCCGCGCTCCTTTGGCTCGCTTACTTCACCACCAGCGCCACGAGGAACCCGTCGTAGCCCTTGCTGCCCACGGTCTGAATAGCCGTCGCCGAGACGCGTGGTTCGCGCTCGATCATCTTCACCATCTGTCGGACGCCCAGCACGCGCGGGTCGTCGCTGCTCGTGTTGACGACCTCGCCGTCGCGCACGACGTTGTCAACGACGATGACGGTCCCGACGCGCGAGAGCTTGAGAGCCCACGCGAAATACTCGGGGTTACTGGGTTTGTCGGCATCGATAAAGATCAGATCGAAGGGCCCCAGCCCGTCGCGTTCGATGCCCGGCAGCGAATCGATCGCCCGCCCGACGCGAACATCAACGACGCTGCCGAAACCTGCTCGCGCGATGTTGGTCACCGCGACGGCCGCGTGCTTGGGATCAAGCTCCAGCGTGACGATCCGGCCTTGCGTGCGTTCCCCGGCCGCCATGCCGCGGGCGAGCCAGATCGTGCTATATCCGCCGAGCGTTCCGATTTCGAGGATTTTTTGCGCGCCGTGGATTTGCACAAGCAGGGAGAGCAGTTTGCCTTGGTTGGCCGCGACTTGGATCTCGGGCAGCCCTCCGGCCGTGCTCGCGGCCAGGGCTGCGTCGAGGGCGGGGTCTGCGGACGAGAGGTGCATGTTGAAATACTGATCGACAGCGGTCCAAGTGGGTTGAGTCATGGAGGATTGTTGACGAGTGGAGCGGCCAGCGTTGGGCGCACGCCGCGCAGCGGTCTGGGCGGCCGACCGGGCGGCGCATGGTCGTGGTGTTGAGAAAAAAACAGGGCCGACGACTTGGTGTCGTCGGCCCTGGAGATGGTCAAGAGATCGGGTCCGGAACTCAGAGTGGGGCCGCGCGGCAAGTGCCGTGGCCGGGCTTGGTTTCAGGTCGATGGTCAGGACTGTCTAGAACGCGCTCGGTCGTGTGGTCTCGCGGCTTGGTTTGATTGACCCGGAACGAAGAGACCGTACAGCGCGAGTTAGTTGCGTGAGGAGGGCTTGATCCCCTTGCCGGTGCGCGGGGCGGGGCGGTTGTTGGGGCGGGCGGCTGGGCGGCCGTTCGGGCCGCCATGATGCGGGGCCGTGGACCCTCCGTGGCTGTGCGGGGCGACGAGCCGGGTCGGACGGTGGGCCGGGCGCGAATCGCCGTGGTTGGCCTGATCGCGCATGGCGTCGGAGACGACGGAATCACGGCTGCCGTATCCGCGGCTGTCTTGGCTGCGGGCCGAGCGGTCGTTGTAATTCCCGCGGAGCCCCGTGCGTTGCGAGCGATCGTTGCCCCAGTTGCGGCTGTCGTCGCGGTCGGCCGTGTGATCGCGCTTGGGCTCGGGCGGCAAGGCTGGCAACTCGGTGATGGCCGGGATCTTGTTCTTGGTGAGGCGCTCGATGGCTCGCAGGAACGAGCGTTCTTCGCCGTCGCAGAATGAGATCGCGGTTCCCTTGGCGCCTGCGCGGCCGGTGCGGCCGATGCGGTGGATGTAGGCCTCGGGCTCGTTAGGGAGATCGAAGTTGAAGACGTGGGTGATGGCATCGACGTCGAGCCCGCGGGCGGCCACGTCGGTGGCGACGAGAACGCGCGAGCGCCCGGTCTTGAACCCGGCCAGCACGCGGTCGCGCATGTTCTGGGCCTTGTTGCCGTGGATCGCGGCGGCCGTGATCCCGGCGGCGTTGAGCTTGTCGCTCACCTTGTCGGCCCCGTGCTTGGTGCGGGTGAAGACCACCGCGCGCTGGATGTTGCCCTCGTCGATCATGTGCCGCAGTAAGGCCTGTTTGCTATAGCGCGAGACCATGTACACGGACTGATCGATGAGCTCGGTGGTCGCCACGTCGTGCGCGACCGAGACCTTGACGGGGTTGGTGAGCAGCGAGTCGGCCAGGTGCATGATCTCGCGCGGCATGGTGGCCGAGAAGAGCAGCGTTTGGCGCGTCTTGGGCAGCGCGGCGCAGATGCGGCGGATGGGCTGGATGAATCCCATGTCCAGCATGCGGTCGGCCTCGTCGAGGACCAGCACCTTGATGCCGGTGAGATCGACATAGCCCTGCTCCATGAGGTCCATGAGCCGGCCGGGCGTGGCGACGATGACGTCGATCCCGCGCTGGAGGGCCTTGACCTGGTGGTGCTGGCTGACGCCGCCGTAGATCACCGCGCCGGTGATGGTTGTGTTTTTGCCGTAGGTCTTGAAGCTCTCAGCGATCTGGGTGGCGAGCTCGCGGGTGGGAGAGAGGATGAGCGCGCGGGCCAGGGCCGGGCCGCGCTTGGATTTATCGATGGGCATGTTGGTGAGGCGGTGAAGGATCGGCAGTGCGAACGCGGCCGTCTTGCCGGTGCCGGTCTGAGCGCACCCGAGCAGGTCGCGGCCTTCGATCGCGGGCGGGATGGCCTGAGCCTGGATTGGCGTGGGCGTGGTGTAGCCTTCTTGGGTCACGGCGTCGAGGATCGGGGTGGACAGGTTGAGATTGGTGAACAGCATGAAAAGAGACAGCTCCTGCGTGCCGCACGCTGACGACTTGGGTCCGAAGACCGAGCGATAGCGTGAAGCTCGAAATGGTTCGGGCGTACCAAGGTCCAAATTGATTTGGAGCCGGGGAGGCCGTACTGGGGTGGAGCGAGGGAGGTGAATTCTCACGCGAGAACGCACGATTCCGACGCCGCCAGCAGATTCCCAGAACGCTCGTGCCCCTCGTGATTTGATCGCGTTGGATCGGGGGAAGAAGAGACTGAGGCCACCGGCAATGAACAGACTATAGGCAGGAACATCGGTCGGAGCGACGTTGAACCTGTAGATTGCTTGGTTTGTCGCGTGGCAGGACGTCCGATCTGTCACCCGCTCCCGACTCGGGACCTGGGGAACACCGGGGTTGGCGGCGCGGAAACCGTGCGCGGACCACTCGATGGTGCTCAGTTCCAGCTCACGCCCTTGGGCCACTGGTCAGAGCCTTGGGTGAGCCCACGCTGGATCAGGCCTTGGAGCGACACGAGCTGTTCCTCGATGATCGTCGCGCGAGTGTTGGGGTTGCCCTCGGCCAGGAGTTCGTAGCGAGTCTCGGCGGCGGTCGAGTGTTCACCCAGCACCGAGAACGAAAGGACCTCCAGCACCGCGTGCATCGGGATCTCTTCGTTGCGAAGGTATTCGAGCACGGACTCAGCGACGGTGAGGTGGGTGAGCGGGCCTTCGCTTAAGAGCGCGTCCAGCCGCGGCCTCATGTGGCTGAGCGGGTCGTGCTCGGCGTCGGCGGCGGCGGCGGATTCGGGCCCGATGGATTCGAGCCCGATGGGTTCGAGGATGGCCTGGCGGTAGAGAACGTCCTCGGCGGCGGGCAGCTCGCGGACGATCCGAGCGCGGCAGATGCCTTGAATCAGCACGTTAATTCGGCCGTCTTCCAGAGATTCGTGCTGCATGATCTGGGCCAGGCACGCGGCCTTGCGAACGCGAGGCCGCCCGTGGTAGTTCTGCTTCCAGCCCTTGCCAGCAAAGACCGCCATGGCGAGCTGGCCAGAGCCGTCGAGCGCGTGCCCGATCATCTGGCGGTAGCGTGGTTCGAAGATGTGAAGCGGCAGCACCTGGTGCGGGAAAAGGGTGACGCCCTCGAGCGGGAAGAGCCCGATCGGCTTGCTGAAGTTGACCTGAACCGAAACCCCCTCAGACATGCCGTTACTATACGCCGTCCTCGGGTATCGGCGTAACTCCCACGGCGTTGGCGGGGAGCCCTTGGGCCGTCGCGCGAGCCTTAATGTTCACGACAAACTGCTTCACGTCGGGGGGGGCGGTGGCGACCGGAGCGGGCTGGCCGAGCGTCGCGGTGTTGGAACGTCGATCAACGATGCATTCGACGAAGGACTCAACGCCTTGGAGCGTGACTCTTTGGATAGGCGCGACGAGGGTGGCGACGTCGGCGGCCTGCGCGTTGATAGGGTTCAGGAGGTAGAAGCGTTGGATTTCGATCGTGGCTGGCGCGACCGGCGGGATGATCTGGATAGCGATCGCGGTGCCTTTGGTGATGATCGAGACGTCTCGGGTGATGGCCTGCGGCTGGGCTCCGACGAGGTAGGCGTCGCCAGCGATGTGGAGCCATGAGGCGATGCTGTTCTGCGGGGTACCACGGGCGGTCGGGCAGGCTGTCGACGGGCCGAACATCACAAAGTAGTTGGCGGGGCCGCCGAGCGCCGAGAGGACTGTGTCGCGCGTGGACGAGAGCTGCTGGTTGGAGAGGATGGGCGTGCGGGTGACGGCCGTCCAAGAGCCCGGCGGGATGCTGCCGCTGTGAGTGCCCGGTTGGATGATGCACCCGGCCAAGGCGGCGGCGAGCGAAGCCCCGGTGATGGTGACACGCGACCATGAGCCAACGGTGCGAACAAGGGTCGGTTTTTCGTTGACGATCTGCATTTACAGAACCTCCAGCGGACGGACTCGGCGGAGCTGCATCATCAGAGGGGTCGCGAGCGCGGCGGAAATCAGCACGCCGAAGATCGAGACTGTGGGGTTGACGAGATAGCCCGCGGAACGGTACGCGACGATGCTACAGAAGACGATGAGGAGCGTCAACCCAACGACAGCGGCGAGAACCGCGAGCCGGCTGCGGAGAAGGACGGCCGCGACCGCGCCAGCAAGGGTGCTCAGGATCGCGATGATCCAGGACTGAGGCTGGGAAGGAAGTTTGGGAATGTTGTCGGCGATGAGCTGATCGATGCAGACCATTTTGGCGTGCGTTCCCCACACTTGTTTGCCGCTCATCGGGTGCTCGTCCATCCGCGTCCCGTTCCCTTGGAGAAGGTGCTGCCCGAACACGACGACTTTCCCCTCCAATGCGCCACGCAGTTCTGCGGGGTTCATCCGAGCGGCCTGCCCGAGGGTGACCGTGGCGTTCTGGATCGCGTCGTAGGGTGGGAACCGCAGGGCAACCAATGCCTTGACCGACTCCTCGGGCGTTCCGCGGAGTTCATCGTCTATTGGTTGCATGGCGATGGACGAGATGCGGATACTGTGTTTTATGGGTTTGGTGCTTGATCGCCCCGGCTCTTGAACGCCGACTTTGATCGTTTGGCTGAGCACGTCGATGTCGAAGTGGAACGTGTGGCTTGGCCAGCGATAGTTCAAGGCCGCGAGCAGCCCGAGCGAGGGTTGAGTCTCGACAATATCGCGTTTGATCGCCGCAACGACCTTTCCGTCCTCCATCTCCCCGACTGTGGCCGTGGTGCCACCGATTTCACCATCTCGGGTGAGGGCGCGGATTGTCGGCGGAGTTTTGGCGAGGCGAACATCAAACGCCCAGGTCCCGCTGCCGAAAAGAACGACGGTGCCCGCCTCACGCAGGGCTCGAACTCCGCGAGCGAAGGCCTCATCGAACTCGGGATGATCGAGGTTGGTGTCCTCGTACTCAACGTCGAACGCGAACACGAGGATCTTGCACGGGGCGAGGCGTTCGAGCAGCGCGCCGGTGAGGGCGCGACGTGCGAACGGAACGGCGGGATCCCACCCGACCAGCCCCAGCGCCTCGGCGGCCTCGGCCTGCTCCTCGGGAGACTCGCGCAGTTCGATGGCGGCGACATTCGCCAGCGGCGCGGTGTAGCCCGTTGGCATTGGCATGGCGGCAAAGGACTTCTCGATCCAAGGCGTGAGGATGGTGGAGCGGTGGAGAATGGGCACGACCGCCAGTTGAAGCAGTGCGAGGCTGATGAGCATGGACACTGCGATGACCGACGCGGTTCGGCGTGTGAGCACCCCACGCCACCAGAGCTTGGCCTTGATCCCCAGATCGGCCCGCATGGCGACGGGAGGCTGCCCGTCGAGAAGCCTTCGCAGGTCTGCGGCCATCTCCGCCGCGGACGAATAGCGAAGGTCTCGTTCTTTCTGCATCGCTTTCATCACCACCGCGTTGATCGGGCCGCTGAGCCGCGAGTCGATCCGGCCGAGTTCGGGCGGCTTGGCGTTGCGGATGATCGACACCGCGCTGGGAAGATCCTTGCCCTCGAGGTCGTAGGGGGTGCGGCTCGTGAGGAGCTCGTAGAGAATCAGCCCCAGCGCGTACACATCGCTTCGCGCGTCCAGCGTGCCTGGGTCGGCGTTGCACTGCTCGGGGCTCATGTACTGCAGCGTGCCTACCAGGTCGCCCATGCGGGTGAGCAGGTTCAGCGTCGCGTCGGCGCTGGCGCTGAAGCGGGCCACGCCAAAGTCGATGATCTTGGGGTTTCCCAGCGTGTCCACGAGGATGTTGGCTGGCTTGAGGTCGCGGTGGATGATCCCGGCCCGGTGCCCGTGATCCACCCCGAAACAGACCTTGCTGAACAGTTCGAGCTTGCCGCGGATGTCGAGCTTTTCCTGAGCGGCGTAGTCGGTCAGCGTGCGTCCGCCGGCGATGAACTCCATCGCGTAGAAAAGCAGCTCGCCGAACTGAGAACTCTGAGCCCCGGCCTCGTAGACCTGCGCGATGGCCGGGTGGCTGAGCTTGGCGAGGAACTCAGCCTCCTTAACGAAGCGGTCAAAGGCCGTGCGCGACTGCAGGCCCAGCTTCATGATCTTCACGGCGACCGTGCGGCGCGGGCGGTCCTGCAAGGCCTCGAATACCGCGCCCATGCCGCCCTTGCCGATCAGTTGAATGACCTGGTAGTTGCCGATCCGCTCGCCCGGCCCGATGGGGAGATCCCAGTTGCCGTCAGCGCCGAAGCTGTTGCCGCCGCCGGGTGTGCCGCCGCCGCGAAAGTGGTCGGACGGGCCGGGGAGGGTTGGGTCGTTGGTGCTCATGGTGGAATGCTTGAGGGCGTTTGACCGCGTGCAGCGTAATGGGTGATGACGAATGGTGTGAGCGTTGATGAGTGAATCGTGAGTAGAGATTCGGACAGAAGGCGTTAGAGCGGCGCGTTGTTGTGAGGGAAAAGTTTGGGATTGAGGTCGAGGTTGTGCTGAGTTTGCTCGCGGGCAAGAGAGGCCCGAAAGGCACGTTGATGCGCTCGCGTCCTTGCTGTTGATGAGCCGATCCCTTACCTTGCGACCCAGACATTCCCCGCGTGGGGGGCATTGAGTCTCGAGAGGAAGCGAATTTGGCTTTGAACAACCCGGATCACACGACCGCGAATGCGGAAGCCGTTGAGGCTAATGGCGTTCCCGAGTTGCCCGATGACGCCACGCCCGCGCAGCGCGAGGCATATTGGTACCGCCACATTTATCGCGGCGACTCGATGAAGCAGTTGTCGGTGCGTGCGGTGCTGATGGGGGGCGCGATCGGGATGCTGATGTCGGTCGCGGGGCTTTATACGACGCTCAAGATCGGCTGGTCGTTTGGTGTGGCGATTACTTCATGCGTGATTTCGTACGTCTTCTGGAACATCCTGCGAGCCGCGAGCGGCAACAGGCTCAGTCAGATGACGATCCTCGAGAACAACTGCATGCAGTCGACGGCCTCGGCGGCGGGATACTCGACGGGAGCGACGATCGCGACGGCGTTTGGCGCGCTGCTCTTATTGACCACGGGCGAGGCCGCGACCAAGAACACCTGGGAGCTTCAAGCGCCTTGGATCGTAGCGAGTTTCACGTTTTTTACGGCGTGTCTTGGGGTGTTCCTCGCGATCCCGATGAAGCGCCAGATGATCAACATTGAGCGGTTGCCGTTCCCGTCGGGGATCGCCGCCGCGGCCACGCTGAAGAGCTTGTACAGCAAGGGCCAGGAAGCTTCACGCAAAGCCACCGCGCTGGTCATCTCATTGCTCTGTGGAGCGCTTGTGGGGGTGCTCAACACGGGCGAAGGTGGGCTGAAGTTCATCGATAATTTATTCATGTTCTTCCGCGAGAAGCTGTTCCGGATCAACTTGCCAGAGGCGATTCCCGAGGGCGGGTACATGAAATGGCACGGCAAGGGTGCGCTGGGCTTTTTTTTCGAGCCCAGCGTGCTTCTGGTCGCGGCGGGGATGATTGTCGGACTGCGGGTGTCGCTGTCGATGCTCGCCGGTTCGTTGATCTTATATTTAGGGGTGGGGCCGTGGCTGGTCGGCATGGACGTGGCCAACGCGAACGTGGAAGGTTACAAGCGCTCGATTGACGTGGTAGCGGGAGGGACGTTGTACCATTTCCCGCGCTGGGCCTTGTGGGGCGGCACGTCGGTGATGGTCTTTGCAAGCCTCGCGGCGCTGGCGCTGCAATGGAGGACGGTGCTTCGTTCCTTCGGTGTTGGCAAGAAGAACGTGAGCGAGGCCGACGCGACGGACCCCGCGCTCGAAGCCAAGATTCGAGAGATCGAAGTTCCCAACTCCTGGCTGGTGATCGGGCTGATCCCGATCAGCATCGGGCTGATCACCGTCAATTACCTTGCGTTCCAGATGAACCCGATCCTGGGCGCGATCGCGGTGGCGATGTCGTTCGTGCTGTCGATGGTGGCGTGCCGGGCCACCGGCGAGACTGACACCACGCCGATCGGCGCGATGGGCAAGGTGATGCAGTTGCTGTTCGCCATCCTGCCGGGCGCGAAAGGGGACCAGACTATTAACCTGATGTCCGCATCGACGGCCGCGAACAGCGCCAGCTCTTCGGCGGACTTGCTTACAGATCTGAAGAGCGGGTACATCCTGGGCGCGAACCCGCGTCAGCAGTTTCTTGCGCAGTTTGCTGGGCTTTTCTTCGGGACGTTGGCGATCGTGCCCGCGTGGTACTTGCTCGTTCCAGACAAGGCCGCGCTCGAAAAGTTCAACCCTCCCGCGACGAACATGTGGAAGGCCGTGGCCGAGTTGCTCGCTGGCAAGGAGGGGCTCAACGCACTCCCGGACACGGCCAAGTGGGCCATCGTCATCGGCGCGTTGGTGGGAATCATCCTGCCGGTGCTGGAGAAACTGTTCCCGAAAGCGCGACCGTACTTGCCGTCGGCGATGGGCTTGGGGTTGTCGTGGGTTGTTACTTTCTCGAACAGCTACGCCTTCGCCATCGGCGCGGTGATCGCGTGGGCCTGGTCGTTGATGAACAAGAAGAACGCCGAGCGGTACACCATCCCGGTCGCGTCTGGGCTGGTCGCGGGCGAGTCGCTGATCAAGGCGATCTTGGCGATGCTGGCCACAGCCTCGGGGTTGTTGCACTGGAAACTGTGAGCGGCACGCTGTGAGGCGTTGGTTGGATTCGGGGCGCACAATTCGGGCAGGCGGCCTGCAAAAGGTGGTTGGATCGGTGTTCCTTTGGCGGTACACTGAACACGCTCAACCGGTCGGGCGGTCGGTGCGCGGTGATCGATCGCGCCATTACAACCACCCACGTTCAATCTCGTCCCTCATTCTGAACGGAGAATCTTGATGAATCGCTCTCTGGCCTTGCTCGCGGTGTGCGCGTCTTTGGCTGGCATCTCGCCGACCGCCCGTGCCGCCGAATCTGTCACCATCAACCTCGCTGGCGTGAAGCTTCAGGACAAGTCCAACCAGAGCCGGTCTAGCTCGCCCGGCACGATCGACCCTGCTCGGCGCTACGCCTACGCCGTTGACGGGATGGTCAAGGGCGATAGCGGGTTTCTGGCCGTGCTTTTCCCGTCGCCCACGCCGCTGGCGACGGTGCTCGAAACGTTGGCACCCGGCTCCTCGGCCGCGCTCAAGGGCTCGATCAACAACCTCCCCGGCACGCACCCGGTGGTGCTTCTGAACTCGGTGCAGAGCGGCGTGACGGACCTAGGCTCGCTCCAGGTGACCTACGCCTACACGCTGCGGGTCGAGATCGATTCCTCGAACATCGCTGGTTTTTCGCTGACGGGCGTGAAGCTCTCGCCAGCGTTCCTGGTCGGCAGCCTGTCGTTCACCAGCGGCTCGGCCACTATCCGCCGCGTCGCGTGCCCGACAGATTTCAACTCCGACGGGTTTGTGACCGCCGACGACTATGACGCGTACGTGTTCGCGTTCATCACCGGCGAACCGGCCGCAGACTTCAACAACGACGAGTTCGTGACGGCGGATGACTTTGACGCCTATGTCATCGCGTTCGAGAACGGGTGCTGAGGCTTTCATCCGGGAGCTCGGAATCCAGCCTGCGTGTGTGAGATCTGATCTCTAGCGCACCGTCCCTGCCGGTGCGCTGGCACGGTCTATCCCGACACAATCTTCACACCCTAATTTGGTTTTCGGCCGTCGATTCTCGCGACTCGGCTGGGTACCCGGGGGCTACACTGGGCTTCGTTTTCTGCAACAACCCTTCGTCAGGTCGTCCCGAAGTGCCGTGGCGGCTTTGGCAGCAAGGAAGTTCTCGAAAACCTCGCCGTGTGATGCTGTCAACAGGAGCTGAGAGATGTCGATTCGCTGTTCGTCGTTTAGTCGTAACGGTGCCGCCGCGGTGCTCGCGGTGTGCGGGTTCGCGGCGTCGTCGGCCTGGGCTCAGCTCCGCGTCTGCGAGTGGAACGTGACCAATTACGGCGGGGCGAGCTCGCGTGATCCGTCGTTCCAAACAGCAATCTACGGGCAGGTGCCCACGGGGCTGGCGTTGGCTGGCCAGTCCATGAGCCCAGACATCTTCGTGGGTGAAGAGTTTCTGTCGGCGGGCGGTGTCGCCAATTTCAAGCTGATCCTGAACACGGCCGTGGGCAGCCCGGGCGACTGGGAAGCGGCCCCGTTTATCGACGGGCCAGATACGGACAACGCGTTCTTTTATCGCACGAGCAAGGTGACGTATGTGCGCACGGTGATCGTGTCGCAGGTGACCGGCTCGACGAGCCTGCCGCCACGGAACACTCTTCGCTACGACATCCGGCTCAACGGCTACGGCGATGTCGCTGGCGTGAACCTCTCGTGCTACGCGGCTCACATGAAGGCGGGCAGCGCCTCGACCGACCAGAGCCGGCGTTTACTCGAAGCCAACAAGGTCCGCGACAACGCCAACGGGATTGATACCAACGGCGCGGGGACCAGGCTGCCAGCCGGGAACATGTTTCTTTTCGGCGCGGACTTGAACATCCAGACCTCGTCGCAGGCCGCGTACCAGCGGCTGATCCAGTCTGAGGCGAACAACACGGGCCGGTTCTTTGATCCGATCAGCACGCCGGGGTCGTGGAACAACAACTCTGCATTTCGTTTCGTTCACACTCAGGATCCGGCCGTGCAGATGGACGATCGGCACGACCAGATTCTGCTCGGCGCGGGGCTGCTCAACGGCGCGGGGTTTGAGTACATCGGCAACTTCGGCGCGGTCTATAGCACGACGACATGGAACGACCCGAACCACTCCTACCGCAGCTGGGGCAACGACGGGACCAGCTTTGATCAAGTCCTCAAGATCACCGGCAACGACATGGTGGGCCCTGTGATAGCGCAAGCGCTCGTGACCTCGGCCAACGGGCTGGGTCACCTGCCCGTGATCCTCGATCTGCGTGTCCCGGCCCAGGTCACGTCGACAACGCTGATCGACTTTGGTAGCGTGCCCCGGAACTCGGCCGCAGCTCAGTCTTTGATCGTGAGCAACTCGGGCAACATCGGGCTCTGGGGCGGCAACGGGATCTCGGCACTGAACTATTCGATGAGCGCCACGGCCGGGTTCTCGGCCCCGGTCGGCGTGTTCGCGGACGCGGCGGGGGGCTCGGCCAACTCGCACTCGATCACGATGAACACCTCCGTGGTCGGCCTGCGCACCGGCCAGATCACAATCGCTTCGGACGCACCGGACCAGCCCTCGCGCGTGGTCCTGCTGACCGGTGTGGTGGTCGGTTGCCCGGCTGACTTTGACGGCGACGGGTTCGTGACTGGCGAGGATTTCGACGCATACGTCGCGGCGTTCGAAGCCGGGGACCTGATCGCGGACTTCGACCATGACAGCTTTGTGACCGGCGAAGACTTCGACGCATTCGTGGCCGCGTTCGAGTCCGGGTGCTGATTGGGTTCGGTAATTGATCGGTCATTCCGAGTCAAGATTTCAGTTCGGACGGTCGGAAAAGGTTGGTCGTTAGAGATCTGTCGGAGGACCGACCGCGAGTGGGGCCCCGGCCTTGATCGAAAGAAATCGATATTTTTGACTTGCAAACGGTGCTAACACCGGGCACAGTATGAGCTTCCGTGAAAAATCTGGCGCGACCGTGGTTCGTGGCGTTCTGCCACCTTGAAAGAAACCCAGAATTGAGAGTTGGTGCCCGAGTGGGTGCCTGAGTGGGTAGTTGGATGTAGTTTGGTCGGTTTGAGCGGCAGGGCGGCTGAAGTTGGTGAAGTTGGTCCAAGGGTTGTTCGTGGCGGGGTTGAGTTTTTAATGATCGAAATCGGAACACGGCGGATCGAGAGAAACGCCCAAGCACAAGGAATCGCACATGCGTGATCAACTGAGACTGGCGCTGGTTGCGGGCACATGCGTGCTCGCGGGGTCGATGACCAACAATGCTCGGGCTAGCGACACGGTTGTCGAAAATTCTTCAGATGGCTGGTCTGAACTCATGGGCACCGATGCCTGTGCCATCGCGGCTAAAGAACTCGTCGCGTCAGAGCGCGGCCTGTCAACCGACCTGCCGCTGACGCTCGCTTCGGCCCCGGTTCCGTTCTCGGCGTGCTTTGATCCGGCCATTCCGCCCAGCGATGAAGTGATTGCGCGGGTGAATGAGTTCATGACCCAGGGGTGGCTCGCTCAGGCGGCCGCCAACAACAACTGGGGCGACCGCTACCAAGGCACCGCCCGCTGGTCGGGTGCTGGCTTTGGCACCACAGGCGATCCGATCAACCTGACGTGGAGCTTGGTGCCCGACGGGCTGAGCATCTCGGGCGGCATCGGCGAGCCAACGTCGCCCAACAACCTCTTCGCCAAATTTGACACCAGAACGACCCGCGCCGCGTGGCTGAGCCTTTTCCAGCAGAGCTTCGATCGCTGGCAGGTGCTCATCGGCGTGAATTACACTCGCGTGACGGCGGCTGGCGTTGATTGGGACGACGGCGCGGCCTGGGGCTCGGGCAACGCCGCGGCTCGCGGGCACGTTCGCATCTCGATGCACTCCATCGACGGCGGCGGCGGCGTGCTGGCCTACAACTCGTTCCCCAACAACGGCGACATGGTGCTCGATGCGGACGACGCGTTCGGCACCACCAATTACTTCAACTCCGCCAACAACTACCGCTTTCTTCGCGACGTGGTCATGCACGAGCACGGGCACGGCCTCGGCATGGCGCACGTCTGCTCGAGCAACTCGAACCAGCTCATGGAGCCGTTCATCAACACCGTGTTTGACGGCCCTCAGCAGGACGACATCCGCGGCGGGCAGCGCCGTTACGGTGACAACAACGAACCCGACAACACGTCCCCGACCGCGGTCTTCGCGGGCAATCTCAGCGTGGGCGTGACCATCCAGCTCGGCGACGTGCCTATTTCCAACGGGCTCACGCCAACCAACTCGTCGCTGCTGAGCATCGACGGCAACAGCGAGATCGACTTTCACCGTATCAACGCCACCGCGATCCAGTTGGCTAACTTCACGGTCACGCCGATCGGCTCGACGTACGACAACAGCTCGCAGAACGCCAACGGTTCGTGCAATTCGGGCAACAGCCAGAATGCGCTGGCGCAGGCTGACCTGGCGTTTGATATCGTCGACGCCGCTGGTGTCACGCTGCTCACCGCGACCCCGCAACCGTCGGGAACGGCCGAGACGTTCACGGGGGCCCTGCTCTCGCCGGTCGGGAACTTCTTCCTTCGCGTCTACGAGATCGATGTCCCGACCCAGTCGCAGTTGTACAAGGCGACCATCACGGGCACGACCACGCCCACCATGGCCGCGACTGACGGCACGTTCAACGACAAGGTTCGCGTCACCTATACCAACGTCCCTGGCGCGTCTTCGTACCAGGTGCTCCGCAACACGGTGAACAATCTCGGCACGGCGACCGCCCTCGGCACTAGCGCCACGACGACGTTTGACGATGCGACCGCTGTCCCGCTTCAGACTTACTTTTACTGGGTCAGGGCCGCGCAGGGCACGGCCGCGTTCCGTGACCTAGCCGGGCCCGACATGGGCTTCCGGGGCGCGATCCCGCTCCCGCCCGGCCCGTTCAGCCTCAGCACCCCGGCCGACGGTGCTGGCAACGTTTCGACCACGCCTTCGCTTGTTTGGAGCGCGGCCTCGAACGTGACGACCTACACGCTGCTCCTCGACGACACGGCTGACCTGTCCAGCCCGCTCTCAACGGTCACCGGCCTGGTCTCGACCTCGTACAACGTCCCGAGCGGCGTGCTCGCGGATTGTGGAACCTATTACTGGGGCGTGACCGCGATCAACGCCAACGGGTCCACCGCCTCGACTCCCGCCGTGTTCTCGTTCAAGACCGTTATTCCGGCTGACTTCGATGGCGACGGCTTCGTCACGGGTGAAGACTTCGACTCGTTCGTCGCCGCCTTCGAGGGCGGCAGCCTCGCCGCCGACTTTGACGGTGACGGGTTCGTCACCGGCGAAGACTTCGACTCGTACGTGATTCGATTCGAGGCTGGCTGCTGAGTCCGAAACTGATCGACGGCTCCGCGTCTTGGGTTTGGTTAATCGCAAGATGGTTTCTCTCGAAATCTTCTGAATCACACCCTTTGAGCGGTCTCGCGAGATTGTTCAAACCGGCTGGCGCGTCAAACCTGACGCGCCAGCCTTTTTCTTTCGCGTTCTAACATGCGTTGCGGTAGAATGTTCGGCGGCGGCGGCGTCACTCCGGAGGGCGGCCCGGCGCGGCGTTGCATCGGCGTCGCGCCGTCGATCCGGCCGACGCCTTTGGGTTGCGTCCGACGTGTGAGAAGGAACGAGTATGAAGAGCATCAATCTGTTCGTCGTGGCTTTGGGCTTGTTTTCTCTGGCTGGCGTCGCCTCGGGCCAGGGCACGTTCCTGCTGGTGCCCGACTCGGGCCGCGACCAAATCGACCTCTTTGACGCCACCACCGGCGAGCTCGTGCAAGAGGGCTGGGTGACCTATGCCGCGGCGGGCATCACCGGGTTCTCCACGCCTCGCGCCGCGATTCAGGTCGGCAAGGAGATCTGGGTCTCGGATCAGGTGCAAGACAAGATCTACCGCTGGCAGGCACGCCGGACCAGCCCCGCGTACCTAGGCGAGATCAGCGGCGGGCTCGACAACATCAAGGGCATGAGGCAGGTGGGGCTTTCTGTGCTCGTGACCAACGGCGGCACCGACAACGGGGCGCCGGGCGAGGCCCTCGTCCGCATCAGCCCCACCGGCGTGATCCTCGGCTCGTTCCTCGTGCAGGATCCCTTCGACGTGCTGCCGTATCAGGGCGGGCTGCTGACCATCCAGAACACGCTCGACAACATCGATCGTTACTCGCTGGCTGGCACCTTCCTGAGCGTGTTCCACGACTCTGACGGTGTGTCAGGCATCGACTTGGGCCAGCAGATGAACACCGACGCGGCGGGCAACGTGATCGTGTCGAGCTTCAGTGCGCCCGTCGGCATCTACCGCTACAACAGCAGCGGCGCTCAGATCAATTACTGGCCCGTCGGCAACGGCAACCGCGGCATCTACGAGCTGCCCGGCGGCCTGATCCTGTACACGCACAGCACCGATGTCAGCGTCCTCAACCCTGCCGACGGCTCGACCGTCACGCTCTACACCGGCTTCAACGCGAGCATGCAGTTCATCCACGTCGTCACCTTCATCTGCCCGGCGGACTTCGACGCCGACGGGTTCGTGACGGGCGACGATTTCGACGCGTACGTGCTCGTCTTCGAGCTTGGCATCCCGGCGGCGGACTTTGACGGCGACGGCTTCGTCACCGGCGACGACTTCGACGCGTTCGTTCTCGCGTTCGAGGCCGGGTGCTAAAAGAGTCTGGATTGAGAACATAGAAACTCGGTACGTCTGAAAGTGAGTGATCGTCATGCCGCGAATGTTGACCGCCCTGTCCGCCTGCGCGTTGCTTTCTCTTCACGGAGCGGGCTGCGGCGATCACGGCTTTCTCGACCACGAAGAGGACGAGAGCCGCTCGATCATCGTGCGCGACGCGATAGCAATCGACCCTGCGGGCGTGCGCACGACCGTCGCACCCTTCGTGATGGAAAAGGCGACCAACCCCGACGAGGCCTTCCGCTGGCGGCGCCTGGCGTGGCTCGATGAGGACGGGCAGATCGCGCCGGGCGCGTACGAGAAAGCGCTCGCGCAGCGTCAGGCGAGCGTGGACCACTGGGCCGCGTACTGGGCCCAGCAGGCCGAGCAGGGCGGGTTCGGATCGCGCGACGCCGGGATCGAGCCTGATTCATGGACCAGCCGCGGCCCCAGCAACATCGGCGGTCGCACGCGCTCGCTCATCATCCACCCGAACGACCGCAACACTCTTTTCGCTGGCTCGGTCTCGGGGGGCATCTGGAAGAGCACCAACGGCGGGACGACCTGGAACGTCATCAACGACCGCCTTCCCAATCTCGCGATCGGCTCGCTGGCCTTTGACCCCAAGAACCCGCAGATCATTTACGCTGGCACCGGCGAGGGCGTCTTCAACGGCGACGCGATCGGCGGCATCGGGATCTACAAATCTACCGATGGCGGCAACACGTGGGCCATCATGCCGTCCACCCAAGGCTGGGACAACGTCTGCCGGATCGCCGTCAGCCCGGTCAACACCAGCGTCATCTTGGTAAGCAAGCGTTACGGCGGCGTGCTGCGCTCGACCAACGGGGGGGCGTCGTGGAGCACGCGATTCAGCGCCCAGGGGTCGTTCTTCGCGGCGTTCGATCCGGCCGACAGCACCAAGGCCGTCGCTCACATCATCGATTACGACTTTTCGCGGGGCGATTGGTTCCACCGCGCGATCTATTCAACTTCTGGCGGGAACTTCTGGACCGTCTCGGCCGGTTCGCTCGGCGCGGTCTACGGCTTCTCAAGCCGCATCGAGCTGGCGTACTGCAAGTCCAACCCTTCGATCGTCTATGCGGTGTGTGGCGCGGACGGCAAGGTCCACAAGTCTACCGACGGCGGGCGCAGCTTCGCCGCCGTCACCACCAGCGGCAGCGCTGGCACCAACTGGTACTGCGCGCCGATCTGGGTCGACCCGACTAACCCCAACGTGATCGTGGCGGGCGGCGGCGGGGTCGTCCGGTCCACCGACGGCGGCGTCACGCTCACGAGCATCTCCGCGGGATACATCAACACTGTCGATCCGCACCCGGACATCCAGTTCATCACGGCCGACCCGGGCTTTAACGGCACGACCAACAAGCGTGTGTATATCTGCACCGACGGCGGCGTCTACCGCACTGACGACATCTACACCGCCAACTCGGGCACCGGGTGGCAACGGCTCGATCAGACCTACCGAACGACCCAGTTCTACGGCGCGGCTGGGGATGGCGTGAGCGGCAAGATTTACGGCGGAACGCAGGACAACGGCAGCCTGCTGCTGCAACGCGGTACCGACGTGGCCACGCTCCCCTTCGGGGGCGACGGCGGGTTCTGCGCGATAGACTGGGCCAACACGAACTATCTGTACGGCGAGTACATCACGCTGCAGATCCACCGCTCGCGCGACGGCGGAGCGTCTGCGGGATACATCACCAACGGGCTGGCCGACGCTGGCGTCGCGGCCAACTTCATCGCGCCCTTCGTGCTCGATCCCAATCAGCCCTCGACGATGGTCGCGGGCGGCGCGAGCCTTTGGCGCAACACCGGGCTGCGGGCAAGTTCGGTCCCGCCGTGGAAGAAGATCCGCGACGCGGGCAGCAGCTATCACAGCGCCATCGCCGTCGCCAAGGGCGATTCCAAGACCATCTGGGTCGCGCAGAACGACGGGAAAATCTACAAGACCTCTGACGCCACCAGCACCGTCCCGTCGTGGACCGCGATCGACGACAACTCGGCCGTGAACCCGATCCCCAATCGCTACCCCACACGAATCATGATCGACCTCGACGACAAGCAGCGTGTCTACGTCGCGCTGGGCGGGTTCACCCCCGACAACCTTTGGCGGACGACCGACGGCGGACTCTCTTGGCAGGACATCAGCGGCAGCGGCGTCACCGGACTTCCATCGGCCACCATCCGAGGGCTATGCCGCCATCCCTCTCACGCCGGCTGGCTCTACGTCGGCACCGAGGTCGGGATCTTCGCCTCCAAGGACGACGGGCTCAACTGGTCCACCAGCAACGACGGCCCGGCCAGCGTGAGCGTCGACGAACTTGTCTTCATGCACGGTTCCGACACGTTGCTGGCGGCAACTCATGGCCGCGGGATCTGGACCGCCGAGGCTCGTGATTGCCTGGCCGACTTCAACCACGACGGATTCGTCACGGGCGACGACTTCGATGCGTACAACGCTGCGTTTACGACGGGCGCGATCGCGGCCGACTTCAACGGTGATGGCTTCGTGACCGGCGACGACTTTGACGCGTACGTGGCGACGTTTGAGGCTGGGTGCTGAAGTCCAGGCCTTTGGTAGGCATGGTGTGGGCAAGCGGGAGCTTTTACGCGCACGCGCGGCAATATCGCCCGAGCGCCCGCGTTCATCTCTGCATCTCGTTGATCCAGCGTGGGCGCGAGGACTATCAAGATTCGTTCTTCGCCTTCTTTTCGGAGTGCACGTCATGCTGCCGACTAAGTTTTGCGCACTTTCCGCGTCCTTGGTTTGCGTGCTTGCCGGGTCCGCGCTGGCTCAGGAGACGTCCTGCCCGCGAAACTATTCTTCGTTGACTCGCGCGATCAACACGTTCCTCGCCGCGAACCCGACGCTCAACGGCTGCTCGCTGGTGGTGAACATGGACGGCGTGGAGGTTTACGCGCGAAAGTTCCGCGACGTCGGGCCGGACACCACCATCGCCAACATCGCGTCGGCGACCAAGGCGCTGTCGGCGGTGACGGTGATGACGCTGGTGGACGACGGCGTGCTCGAGCTCAATGACCGTGCCGCGACGTTCATCTCGGCGTTCGGTTCGGGGCTCGAGGCGACGATCACGCTGCGCGAGTGCTTCTCGCACACGAGCGGCCTTCTCGCCGACAACGCGTGCCTCAACGAACGATTTAACACGCTTGAGAACTGCGCCAACCAGATCGCCGCGGCGGGGTTGCGCACGCAGCCGAGTGGTTTCCTAGTGGAGCCGGGCACGGATTTTTATTACGGCGGGGCTTCGATGCAGGTCGGCGGACGGATGGCCGAGGTCGCGGCGGCGGCGGCGTGGGTCGACCTGTTCCAGACCAAGCTCCGCGGCCCGATGAGTCTGACGAGCGTGCAGTTCGGCTCGACAAGCAACCCGCGGATCGCGGGCGGGGCCTCGAGCAGCGCTCGCGACTACGCGAAGGTCTTCCAGATGCTCCTTGACGACGGCATGTGCAACGGCGCTCGGATCCTGAGCCCGGCCTCGGTGCGCGCGATGGAGATCGACCAGACTCGCGGCGTGCCGATCACGTCCTCACCCGCGCCGGACGGCGTTCGTTACGGACTAGGGCTCTGGCGCGATATCGTGGACGACAGCGGCAGGGCAATCCAGCTTTCGGATCAGGGGGCGTTCGGGTTCAGCCCGTGGTACGACACCACGCGGCAGATTGTCGGCGTCTTGGCCGTCCAGAACACGTTGGAAAACGTTCGCGGCCTCGTGACGCAGTTGCAGGACCTGTGCCGGAAGATCCACGACAGCTCGACAGCGGACCTGAACTACGACGGGTTCGTGACCGGCGACGACTACGACGGTTTCGCCGACGCGTTCCTGATCGGCGACGAGTTCGCGGATTTCGACGACAATGGCTTTGTAAACGGCGATGACTACGACCAGTTCGTCCGTGCCTTTGAGCTTGGGTGCTGATGCGGAAGGTTGGTTGATCGCCCAGAATACCTTATCGGGAAAGCCTGACCTCGAGTCTTCAACAATCAAACAAAGTCCGAACGAGTCGAGAGGGGAACCGGTTCTTCACGGCTTTTCGTCATTTGGGGTCGATATGGCACATCGAGGGCGGTTCCTCTGCGAAGAGAGTCTCTGCTGGACTTCAGTAAGGACAGATATTCGCAAAGAATGGTCCGTTCATCACGCTTCTCCTTGCGTTGAGAACGATGATCGCGCACACTAAGAAGAGCTGGCGAGAAAGCCTGCTGACCTGTCG
>Ga0209181_10000470_pt1 | contig 74801 bp, 63 predicted proteins | sample MAT05_FD_187208 | JGI IMG/M metagenome (GOLD analysis project Ga0209181, IMG submission 187208) | Freshwater microbial communities from Lake Fryxell liftoff mats and glacier meltwater in Antarctica - MAT-05 (SPAdes) (version 2) | ecosystem: Environmental > Aquatic > Freshwater > Ice > Liftoff... | reverse complement strand
CCTGCGCCTGGTGGAAGCAATAAAGATATAATATGGACTCTGTAAGTAAATAAGAGTCTCTAATGATTGAGTTAGTAGTAACAAGGGAGACACAGGGCTGGAGCCCTGCGCCTGGTGGGATATAATATGGACTTTGTAAGTAAACAAGAGTTCCTAATGATAGAGTTAGTAGTAACCATACAGACACAGGGCTGGAGCCCTGCGCCTGGTGGGGGCAGTTATAGTCTCTTTCGGCCATAGTAAACCTTCCTTAATATTCCGAAGACCACTGCCCGCCGTTGTTGTGTGTTCGTGCAGAAGGAACGAAGGGTTGGCTACACCAACAACTGGAAAGCTATATGATGGACTCTGTAAGTAAACAAGAGTTCCTAATGATAGAGTTAGTAGTAACAAGGGAGACAAAGGGCTGGAGCTTTGCACCTGGTGCGCACAAGGCTGGGATCCTACAAGAAAAAAAATGTCTACGTCAACTGCTCAATAATGATATGCCGCACAAGTGTGCGATCCCGAATTCCGTCGCTACGCTCCTCGTCGAAATGTATCTAAAAGAAATACCGGGGGCGTAGTAGTGCGATCCCGAGTTCCGTCGCTACGCTCCTCGTCGTGGCATGCTGCGCAACGAAGTCGCCATCAAAAACTTCCGCCGGCCACCAAATAAAAAACCCACTTCTAAAAAGAAGTGGGCTATATTTTAAAAGCTCCGAAAAACTCTCCGCTGCGGCGGAGAACGGCGCATTACTAGTAACGGTAATGATCTACTTTAAACGGACCATCTTTTGGTATTCCCAAATAATCGCTTTGCTCTGCTGTTAACTCGTCTAATACCACGCCGATTTTGGCAAGGTGTAAGCGGGCAACTTTTTCATCCAAAACCTTTGGCAATACGTACACTTTGTTTTCGTATTGATCGGTGTTGGTCCACAACTCAAGCTGTGCCAGCGTTTGGTTGGTGAAAGAGGCACTCATCACGAATGACGGATGGCCTGTAGCACAACCCAAATTTACTAAACGGCCTTCAGCCAGGATGATTACATCTTTACCTTCAATGGTGTACAAATCAACCTGTGGCTTGATGGTGTTTTTGGAATCGCCATAGTTTGCGTTTAACCAGGCCATATCGATTTCGATATCAAAGTGGCCAATGTTACAAACAATGGCTTTATCCTTCATCAGGCGGAAATGTTTTTCTGTAATCAGGTCGCGGCAACCTGAAGCAGTTACAATGATATCCGCTTCTTTTACTGCTTCAATCATTGGCTTTACTTCAAAGCCGTCCATTGCAGCCTGCAAGGCGCAGATAGGATCAATTTCGGTAACGATTACACGACAACCGGCGCCTTTCAATGAAGCTGCAGATCCCTTTCCTACATCACCATAACTTCCTACAACTGCAACCTTACCAGCCATCATCACATCAGTAGCACGACGGATCGCATCAACTAAACTTTCTTTACAACCATATTTGTTGTCAAATTTAGATTTGGTAACAGAATCATTTACATTGATCGCAGGCATCAGCAAAGTACCTTTTTCCATTCTTTCGTACAGGCGGTGAACACCAGTTGTTGTCTCTTCAGATAAACCACGTATGCCGGAAACCAGTTCAGGATATTTATCAAACACCATATTGGTAAGGTCACCACCATCATCCAAAATCATATTCAGCGGACGATCAGCGCCACCAAAGAATAAAGTCTGTTCAATACACCAGTCAGATTCTTCCTGTGTTTGTCCTTTCCATGCAAAAACACCCACACCGGTTGCGGCGATAGCTGCAGCGGCCTGGTCTTGTGTAGAGAAAATATTGCAGGAACTCCATTTTACTTCCGCACCAAGTGCAACCAGCGTTTCAATTAAAACGGCAGTTTGAATAGTCATGTGTAAACAACCGGCAATACGGGCATCTTTCAAAGGCTGTGAAGGTCCGTACTCCGCTCTCAATGCCATTAAACCAGGCATTTCGGCTTCGGCTAAACGTATCTCCTTACGGCCCCAGGCTGCAAGGCTCATATCAGCCACTTTGTTTTTGAGGCTGAAATCGATGGAATGTTGTGTGATAGTTGACATAATATTTTTTGTTTTGAGCAACAAATGTACAATCACAGGATAATATTCTACCCATTTGTAAAACTTTGGGATAAAGTGTATTAAAACTATAATTTTACAGGACAAACAACCATTTACCCATGGCTAAGGCGATACAAAAAGAGGATTCAACTACCAGCCAGATTGCATTGGACAATAAGGACCTGGCAATACTGCAACTGTTGCAAAAAAATGCTCGGATTACGGTAAAGGAAATCAGCGACCAGGTGCACCTGAGTACCACACCTGTACACGAGCGCATCAAGCGAATGGAAACAAATGGCGTGATAAAACAGTATGCGACTTTGCTCGACCATACCAAGGTTAAAAAAGGGCTGATGGTGATCTGCTATGTATCGCTGAAAGAGCACAGCAAAAATGCCGGTGTACAATTTATTGAAACCATGCAGGTGCTGAATGAAGTGATTGAGTGCTACAGTATTTCGGGCGAGTTTGATTTTATGCTGAAGGTGGTGTGTGAGGATATGAACGCCTATTACGATTTTCATGTAAACAAACTAAGCCAGATACAGAACATGGGGCATGTGCAAAGCGTGTTTGTAATGGGGATTATTAAGCAGACGCACCAGTTGGTGTAAGAGCGAAAGCCCCCGCCCCTGAAGGGGAGCTGAATACCCCCATCTCCGAAAGGGGAGTTATTCGAGGTGGTTTTTGATTCTGGCGAAAAAAGTGAAGTGGTTGAAGAACTCTCCGCCGCAGCGGAGCCGGGGGCTCTACCCCGCTATCATCTTCAAAAACTCCTCCTTCTTTCTCCTGGCTACATCAATGGTGGTGCCGTCCTGCATAATCACCTGGCCGCCCTGGGCCTTTACGTATTTTAGTATATAATTTAAATTGATCAGGTGACTGTTGTGTATGCGGTAAAAACGATACGGCTGCAGCATATCTTCAAAGTCTTTCAGCAACTTGGTTACTACAATTGTTTTGCCTTCTTTAAAAAATATTTTGCTGTAGTTGGAACTGGATTCAATGTGGAGGATGTTTTTAATGGGGATAAATTCAAGACCCTCCGAAGTGGGGATTGCAATTTTGTCATCCTGCGATTTATTTTCGTTCATGGATGTTTTAAGAATATCAATCTTTTCCCTTGTTTGTGAGATGCGCATGCTGCTTAACCGTTCCACCGATGCCTGTAATTCTGTAATGGCAATGGGTTTCATGAGGTAATCAAATGCGCTGATGCGAATGGCATCAATAGCGTAATGGTTGTAAGCAGTAGTAAAAATGATTTCGAAATCACAATCGCCCAATTCATCCAGCATGCGGAAGCCGCTCATTTTGGGCATTTCAATGTCGAGGAATATTACGTCGGGCTTATGGTGTTTGATCAGCAGCATGGCTTCTTCCGGTTTTTGTGCCATAGCTGCCACCTGCACTTCCGGACAAAATTCATCCAGCTTTTGCCGCAGGTTTTGCAAACTATTGAGCTCATCATCTATCAAAATTGCTTTTATCTTTTCCATATTAAATTACTTTTATTTTTACAGTTACCCTGGTACCGGCAGCCGCCCCGTTTTGGTCGTACAAATCTTTTATTACAATATTGTTGGGACTGCTTTGCAGGCCATTAAAAATATGCACCCTGTTTTGGGTGATGGTCAACCCGATGCTTTTATGGTGAGGCTTGTTTTGCTGGTTATAAGTTCCCGACTGTACCCGGCCAATACCATTGTCTTCGATGATGTATTGAAGGAAATCACCTGCGAGGCTAACGGTTACCGTTAGTTTTAAATTCTCCCGTTCACTATGTGCCAGGCCATGCTCGATGGCATTTTCCACATAGGGTTGTATAATTAAGGAGGGAACTTTATAATCATCGTTCAGCAGGGTAGGGTCAATGATGGTTTCATAGTAAAACTTGTTATTAAATCGCAGTTGTTGCAGGTCGATATACAACTGAAGCGCATCCATATCTTTTGACAGGGGTAACAATTCGTTGCGGCTGCTATCAAGGATGGTGCGAATAAGTCTTGCAAACTTATTCAGGTAATCACTGGCCAGCCTTTTTTCATTTTGCATCATAAAATTTTCAATACTGTTGAGGCTGTTGAAAATAAAATGTGGATTCATTTGCGACTGCAAAGCCTGCATTTGTGTTTCAGCAATTTTTTGTTTAAAAGAAGATTCGGTCCTTTTCTTTTTGGCCTGTATCGACCTGCTGATGAAAAACATGATCCCTATTATTAGGCCAAAACAAATGGCCAGTGCAAGTAATAAAGCATTCTTGGTATTGATTTCCTTTTCCTGTATGGCGGCTAATTGTATCAGATGCTGGTTTTCAATTTCTTTCCGTTTTATCATCCATTCCGATTCGTGAATAATGGTATTTCTTTTGTTTTGTTCGGAAAACAGCGTGTCATATGCCGACCGGTGTATCCGGTAATAGTACAACGAAGAGTCCTTGTTTTTTAACTGATCGTATATGTTGGATAATTCAATGGCGGCGTTGGCTTCGCCTTCCAGGTACTTAGTTTCATCGGCAATCCCCAATGCGGCTTTAAGAATGTTTATTTTTTTAGCCTGGTTGATATTGGTTACATATTTCGCCTTGGCTACATACACCTGGTATTCGTTTCGCAGATCATTTTGTGATTTTGCCTGTGTTAAAGCCTTTGAAAAATAGTAGTTCGCAGAATCAAAATTTTTGTTGATGGCATGTAATTTTCCAAAGCCTGTATTGTATTGGGAAAGCACATAATTATTATCAGGGGCCTTAATAGCAAAAGGCATTCCGGCCAGCAGGTTTTTTTTTGCGTTCACATACAACCGCTCATCCAGGTCACATTGATGCAACAACTCGTAATTAATGGCTACGCCCCGCCAGGCTTCCAGGCTGGTATTAATTACAATTGCTTCCCTGGTATATTGCCTGCACTTGTTATATTCTTTCAGTACTTTAAAATTATCGCCAATATTGTTGAGTGAAACCGCTTTTAGTCTAAGGGCTTTGCATTGTTCGGCATAATCAACCGCGTTAAAGTAGGCGGTATTACTGGCCTCATAATTGGCAGAGTTGGCAAGTAGAATGCCTAAATTAATTTCAGCCAGTGATTTACCATATGTAAAATGAAGGCTGTCACTCAGCGCCGCTACTTTTTCATAATACCGAAATGACTTTTTTACATCGTTTTCATTGGTGCGGTAGCTGATCCGGTGCAGGGTGATAATGTATTGGGAATCTACCTTGGTATGTACATTAATCCAGTTAACAAGACTGTCAATTATTCTATTCTGGGCAAAAATCTGTATCGAACATATACATAAAAGAGAAACTATAATAAGCTTTTTTACCATAGGTATTAGTAATATGCAATTTTCATTTAAAAAGATAAATATAAAAAATAGGTTCTTTCAAATGCAACTGTAAATAGCAGGCAGGCTCTGAATTGATGATACAAAGAGTTGAATGCTGGTTCCATTACAATTTTTAAAAGGGTGGTATGTATAAAATTAAACTTTGGATAAGGAAGAAGGGTGTAATCTCCGTAAATGGCTGATGTGATTGCGTAACCGGATAAAACAAAAAGATAGGTGGCTGTTTTTTCCTGAGTAAATAATTTGAAAATATAAAAAGCACACAAATGAATATCTTCTGCCAGGCACCGGGGTTACCAGCATAGCTTCATCACATAATCATTCATGAAGTAGCCATTGCCAATATCAATGTCTTCTTCCCCAATGAATTTAAAACCCAATTTTTGGTAAAACCCAATGGCTTTATTGTGGCGGTTTACATTTAGTTCCAATGCGTTGGCACCCGCTGGCAGAATGTCCCGTACAATATAATCCAACAAAATTTTTCCAGTGCCTTTACCTTGCTGATTGGGATGGATATAAATTTTATGAAGCTTCCAGGTAGTGGTGTTGGTAACATCTTTCTTTAAACTATAAGATGCAAAACCTGCAGGCTTTTCTTCATCTGTAACGATGATGAACTGATGCCCTTGTTTTTCTATTTGATTTTGTAAAGATGGAGTACTGTAAATCAGTTGGAGCATATAGCTCATTTGTTCCGGGGATAAAATTTCTTTGTAAGCAACATCCCAGGTGATTTGTGCCAGCAACTGAATAGCCGATACAGATTCAACACCAACTCTTTGTACCTGTATGCCCCTGATATCGAAAGTAGCAGAAGTACTCATGGGCCTGTATTGTAATTAGTGAATGGTTATTTTTAATTCAGGTGCAAAGAAACGGCGCCCTTGTTTGTCAAATACAATGATATCAAAAAAATATAATTCTTCACCAGTGTGCAATCCTTCAATAATATTTTTTTGCCATACCGGGGGAAGAGGGCTAACAGTAAACCTGTCTGCTGCCATATCAGTCTGCGGCGACGCCTTACCGGTTACCTCATCTTCTGTAACACCAATTCGCTGATAGGCAAACTGGTAAGAAGAAATAACATAATGTATGTTTTTATCATCAGTAATCGTTAACGGAAGGGTAACGAGCTGCTTCGCTGCATCCGCATTGAGCGTAACCGTTCCGTTTACTTTACCTAACCAGGATTTTACCAAAGGTTTTTTATAAGTGGCAGCAGCCGGTAAAGGCTTTTTAGCTGGTTTTTGTGCAAGCACAACGGTGCAGGTAAGCAACGCCAAAGTTAACACCGGGAAAAGCAGGTAAAGTTTCTTTATCATCCTTTTGATTTTATCAGGAGAACGAAATTACAGCCTTGTTAGTATCAAAAAATGTTAATTCAATCCTGCCAGGCTTTCCTCAATTGTCCGGATCCGGTTCTCCGTATCCGCCTGTTTTTTTCTTTCCAGGTCAATTACTTCGGGCTTTGCATTATTTACAAAGCGTTCGTTGCCCAGCTTTTTTTGAACACTCAGTAAAAAGCTTTGCTGGTGTTGCAGGTCTTTTAATAAATCATTTTTCAATGTGGCGCTATCCAACTGCTTTTCAGATTCAAGGTAGAATTTATCTTTTTCAACCGCTACCACAATCGTGTTGGCAACCAACTCGTCGGTAAAACGAATGGAGGCAGCATTTACCTGTTTGCTTAGAATATTTTCTATTGCTTTATACGACGCAGGTGAAGTAGTTTGAATATGCAGTTCAATGGTATCTTTTGGTTTTACCTGGTTCTTATTACGGGCATCCCGCAATGAAGAAATTACTTTTTTCAATAGTTCACCCTGCTCCAATACTTTGGATACAGGTGGTTGATAAGGGTTCACCTGTTTAATACACAAATCAACTGGCTGCTCATTCAGCAAATGGAAAATTTCTTCGGTGATAAAGGGCATGAAGGGATGTAATAACTGCATCATTTCTTCAAAAAATTCCACGGTTGTGTGATATACCGCCGCTTCTACCGGCTGCTCAAATCCGGGTTTCACCCATTCAAGGTACCAGCTACAGAAATCATCCCATATCAGTGAGTAAATGGTTTTCAGCGCTTCACTTAGCCGGAATTGTTTCATCAGTCCATCCACTTCTGATTTTACCTGGTTCATCCTGTTGGCAAACCAATCAATGGCAAAATGATGCGGCGGAACCGGTGTATGATGTGCAATCAGAGTAGATAAATGATCCGGCAAAGAAGCGTCTGTAGTAGAACTGATAGATTCAATACTCTGCACCAACGTAGGTGTGGCTTCAATGCGTAACCGCCAGCCACGAACCAGCTTCAATGCGTTCCATAGTTTATTATTAAAGTTCCGGCCCTGTTCCAATGCACTTTCGTCAAACATCAGGTCGTTGCCGGCAGGGGAGGATACCATGATGCCAAACCTTACCGCATCGGCTCCGTATTGGTCGATGAGGCCCAGCAGATCGGGTGAGTTACCTAATTGCTTACTCATCTTTCTACCCAGCTTATCCCTTACAATACCGGTAAAATAAACTTCATTGAATGGCTTTTCGCCCATGTATTCAAAGCCCGCCATGATCATCCTGGCCACCCAAAAGAAAATGATTTCCGGGGCAGTTACGAGTGTATTGGTAGGATAATAATATTTAATATCGGCATTGCCCGGGTTACTGAAACCCTTGAATACTTCAAAGGGCCAAAGCCAGGAAGAGAACCAGGTATCCAGGCAATCATCATCCTGCCGCAAAGGAAGTTTGCTAGTTTCAGGATGTAGTAAATGCAGGGCTTCAAGGCTTTCCGCTACATATACATTTCCATCTTCGTCGTACCAGGCAGGTATGCGATGGCCCCACCACAATTGCCGGCTGATGCACCAATCCCGGATATTTTCCATCCAGTGGCGATAGGTATTTTTAAATTTCGGGGGATAAAATTTTATTTCTTCATCTAACACCGCTTTTAATGCAGGGCTGCTGATGTCCTTCATCTTAATCCACCATTGCAAACTCAGCCTTGGTTCCACTACTGTATCGGTTCTTTCACTATAACCTACTTCACTGGTATAGTCTTCTATCTTTTCCAAAAAATTTTCCGTCTCCAGTTGTTGAACTACTTTTTTTCTTGCCTCAAACCTTTCTTCACCAATGAAGATTTGGGCAGCTTCGCCCAGCGTACCATCATCATTAAAAATATCAATTACTTCCAGGTTGTGTTTTTGTCCAAGCTGGTTGTCATTCATGTCGTGAGCCGGGGTAACTTTCAACGCACCTGTACCAAAGTCCATGGTTACATATTCATCGGTTATGATGGGGATGCGCCGGCTAATTAGCGGAACAATAGCAAACTTTCCATGCAGGTGTTTGTACCGTTCGTCATCGGGGTGCACACAGATAGCGGTATCCCCCATGATCGTTTCGGGGCGAACGGTGGCGATGATAATGCCCCCGTCCCCTCCCGATAAAAGATCGGGACCTTGATCCGGGGAGTTATTCGACGAGTTTGTGTTTCCCTGGTGACTTTCCGATAAAAGACCGGGACCTTGTTCAGTGGAGTTGTGCGAAGAGGATGCATTAGCTCCGTCCCCTATAGTGGAGATTTTTGACGAATTGAGTGTTTCAGCACCCCCCTTGGGGTGCAGGGGGGCGATTTGGTAGCGTATATGATATAATTTCTGCTTTGTTTCTTTCCTGATTACCTCTTCATCGCTCAGGGCAGTCTTTGCTCTTACATCCCAGTTGATCATTCTTTTGCCACGGTAAATACTTCCCTTCTGATGAAGCTGAACAAATATTTTAATTACTGATTTGTAATAGTCCTCATCCATCGTGAAAGAAGTTCTGTTCCAATCGAGGCTACAACCTAATTTTTTCAATTGCTGTAAAATAATACCGCCATATTTTTCTTTCCATTCCCAGGCATAGCCCAAAAATTCGTCCCTGGTTAAGGATGATTTGGCGATACCTCTTTCTCTCAGCATGGCAACTACCTTTGCTTCCGTAGCAATGGAGGCATGATCGGTACCGGGTACCCAGCAGGCATTTTTTCCATGCATACGTGCCCTGCGGATCAGTATATCCTGGATGGTATTGTTAAGAGCATGCCCCATGTGTAAAACACCGGTTACATTGGGTGGGGGAATTACAATGGTATAAGGTTCCCTTTCATCCGGCACACTATTAAAATATCCTTTATCGAGCCAATGCTGGTACCAGTTTGCTTCTACTTCGTTGGGTATGTAATTCTTTGACAATTCCATTGATGATATATTGATAATTGATGTTTAATTTGGTATATATGAATCGGTCACTACATAGGAACAAGCCACGGCCCAATGTGATTTAGTTAAGCAAGCTTTTTGAATTGCACCGCTCCTTCAGGGCGGTGATAAGTTATATTATTCTCTTAGCGGCTTTAGCCAAATTATTCTTTCGGCTAAGCCGTACTTTTTATTGCCCAATTTAATCCCCGTCCTCCGCGGCGGACGGGGCAATTCAAATCCCTAATTAAATGACATTGGGTCGCAGCCTGTTCCTTCAATCCGCAAATGTACGAATAGACATTTCATTTGTTACAAATCGCCGGGTGAAACAACGGCTCATAAATAATAACTTTCATTTGACAGGTTTGATGAAAACATCAAAATATTTGTACTTTCGGATAGTTGCAATGATTTTACCTGCTTTAAGTGCAAAAAAATGCCGCCTGGTTCATCAGCATACAATTATGCTATTACCTGAGTGGGCATTGGAAACATCTATAAAGAAATAAATATCAAATGACATGGAATTAGACGAAACATTTTGGAATGACTTGTATATTCAGCGTGAAACCGGATGGGATGCCGGCGTTATAACAACGCCGATAAAAGAGTATGTCGACCAGTTACTACATAGAAATATAGCCATATTGATTCCGGGTTGTGGTTATGGCCATGAGGCAGGTTACCTGTTACATCGCGGGTTTACCAATGTTACCGTTATAGATATTTCAACCGAGCTTTGTAAAACGCTGGAGAAAAAATTTGAGAAATTTCTTTCCAAAGGATTAACAATTGTCTGTGGAGATTTTTTTGACCATAAGGGCCAGTACGACCTGGTGATTGAGCAAACTTTTTTTTGCGCCCTTGATCCGGCTTTGAGACAACAATACGTAGAACAGATGTATCGCCTGTTAAAGCCTGGAGGAAGAGTAGTCGGACTATTGTTTAACAGGGAGTTTGAAGGAGGACCGCCATTTGGTGGAACCAAACAGGAATATGAATCATTATTTTTGCCGAAGTTTACTATTGAAATAATGAATGAATGCTACAATTCAATTCTCCCCAGGAAAGGCACCGAGCTTTTTTTTAGGCTGTTAAAAGAATAGAATAGTACTTTGCAGGTCTTTAATTTTGAGCAACCACGATAATCCTCAGCAGGCTTTATTTGTTGGAATCCTCCCGGTTATTCTCTTTCAAATGAATGGTAGTAGGTTTTAAAAACAACGATGGCGGTAGCCATTATCGACAACATGGTAATCAACTGCCATTCCGTTTTTTGTAAAAAGAAAATTATTATAAAACTGGTGAACACAAAAAACAGGTAACTCTCCATGTCCATTCCACACCCATACAGGATAGCTGTGTAGAGAAACAGTGCAGATACCACGGTGAGGTAAAGCAGTATAATTGCTGTTATTTCTACATTACCATGATTGTTGATGAACATAAACGCGGCTTCGGGTAAAAGCAGGATGCCGTAAGTTAAAAGAAACCTGGTCGCTACTTTACGCAACGGTATTGGGAGGTTGCGGGTAAACTGCATCTGCATTTCTGAAAAATCAACACAATACAAAACCAGCGTGGCATGAGCCACAATAATCAACTGGAAAAAAATACTGAACAGGTCCTCATCAAAATGATCGCCGTTGATAACAAATGAAATGGACAATAACAAGATGGAAAAAATCTTTACCAGCGCAAAAGCTATTTTCTTTTCATACAAAATATTACCCAACACGAAGGCATAGTACCCCATCTTTACCTGGAACCAGGTTGACAGTGTTGCAATTACTTTTACGACCGTAGAAACCTTATTGGTTTTGTTGATGGTAATGAAGATGATCACAGCAGCCATTGCCAGCATCAATAATTGATATACCATCACCGACAGTGCTGTTACCGGCATCAATTTAATAAACGCCATATACACCACCACTCCAGAATAAGCAAAAACCGGCATGTATTGCAGCAACGCGATGAGCAGGTAAATGCTCATTTGTTTTGATACAGGGATTGCTTTTAAGCTGTATAGATAACTGCTGTTGTTTGATTTGATGGTATGAACTGTAAAGAGGATGCATTTGATATTGTAAAATAACCAGCCTACCCAAACCACCGCCATAAATACCGGGGAAATAAGCATGGCCAATATTAAGGAGCGATGATAAGAAATCAATTGTGCACCATTCACCATACCGAAAAAAAAGAAAAACAGGCATAACAGAAAACCGGCATTGATGATGTAAAACTGTTTTACCCATACCTTCAGTAACAAACGGGAGATGCCAATCATACGTTTTCCTGTTGCAGGATTTTATCTTTTATAACCAGGTGGTTTGCTGCTTTTATCAATCCGCTATCCAGTGGTTGATGAGAGGTAATCAGGAATGAAACACCCTGCCGGCTAAATTGAAGAATAGCAGACTGTAATGTTTCAACTGCTGCAACATCCAGTGCAATCAACGGTTCATCCAGCAGCACTAGTTTTGGATGACCTGTAAACCCCAGTACCAATGATAATTTTTTAAGCATGCCGCTGGAATAAGTAGCTGTTTTTTGATGCATAAATTTTTCTACGCCAAGCTTACGGAATAATATTTCCGGGAAATGACCTCCCTTTGTTGATTTATAAAAGTCAATCAATGCTATCCCATTCAGGAAAGGAGGATATTGTGGTTCAGCTTCCGCATAATTAACCATTTTCGTGTAGGCCATCCTGTTGCCGTTAATATGCACACCACCAACTGAAATATCGCCTTCAAAGGGAATGAGGCCTGCAATGGATTTTAACAGCGATGTTTTACCAGAACCGTTCTCACCCTTTATCCAGTAGACCCCTTCCTCCAATTGATAACCTGGGATGGATAAAACAGGATCAGGAGCAGTGGGATATTTTTTTATGTAGTTACTGATTTGAAGCATGCCAGACTGCGATTGATTTTATCCTTCAAATAATTTTGCTACTCCGAAAGCCGCCGCCGCCGCCATGGCACCAATCATGGTAACCCGCATTGCACCCAGCCAGGGATTAATACCCGTAATCCTGCTTTTAAAAAAACCAAATACAAACAGGCAAACAAGCGTTGCGACTACCGATATTTCCAGTGCTTCGGTAGAACTGCTGATAAAAAAATAGGGGCTCAAAGGGATAATTCCTCCAACAACATACGAAAGTCCGATATTCAAGGCGCTTTTAGTGGCTCTTTTCGGATCGGGTTCTTCCAGTCCCAATTCGTACTTCATCATAAAATCTACCCAGCGATCCTTATTCTTTGCAATTTCTTCTGTTGCCATGTTCTGTATGTTTTCACTTAAACCAATATTAGCAAAAAATTCTTTGGTTTCTTTGATCTCCACCTCAGGCATGTTTTCTACTTCCTCATACTCTCTTTTGATCTCGCTTTTGTAGTGATCCTGTTCCGTTTTACCCGACAGGTAACCACCAAGTCCCATCGCAATACTGCCTGCACAAATTTCTGCAATACCGGCAATTACAATGATCCTGCTATCTGAAACGGCCCCGCTTAATCCGGCTGCCAAAGCGAAAGGAACGGTTAATCCATCACTCATGCCAATTACAATGTCTCTTAAAAAATCCGTACTTTTTAAATGCGTTTCTACGTGGTGGTGGTGCAGGTGGGTATCCATAAAATTTTTTGTAACAACGAAGATAATATGTTGGCAATTAACCTTCCTTGTTTAAAATTAACGAGGAGCGATTTCAACAGGACAAACTATAAGGTTGCTAAACTTTTACTGATTATTTCCACGCATTCCATTACCTGTTCTTTAGTGATCAACAAGGGAGGTGCAAAACGAATCTTATCGCCATGTGTTGGTTTTGCCAATAGTCCGTTTTCTTTTAGTGTCAGGCACAAATCCCAGGCTGCTTCGGGGTTGCTATGCTTTATAACGATGGCATTCAGCAAGCCTTTACCTCGTACCAAATCTATGAAAGGCGAGTTCAATTTTCTTATTTCACTGCGTAACAATTCTCCCATTGCTGCTGCATTTTCAACCATGTTATCATCCTTCAAAACCTGCAATGCCGCCATTGCAACTGCGCATGCCAATGGGTTACCACCATAAGTACTGCCGTGTTCACCTGGTTTAATGGTCATCATTATCGCATCATCGGCTAACACTGCACTTACAGGCAATACACCACCACTCAAAGCCTTGCCCAATATCAAAATATCCGGACGAACATTTTCATGATCACATGCCAGCATTTTACCGGTACGGGCAAGGCCGGTCTGTATCTCGTCTGCAATCATCAGTACATTGTATTCGTTACATAAACTTCTTATGCAGGTTAAATATCCTTCATCGGGTACTACCACGCCCGCTTCTCCCTGTATGGGTTCAAACATAAAGGCAGCAACATTTTTATCCTGAAAGGCGGCTTCCAAAGCTGTAAGATCATTATAAGGAATGATTTCAAAACCAGGCATAAACGGTCCAAATTGTTCATAACTACTGGAGTCAGTGGAGGAGGAGATGGCTGCCAATGTTCTGCCCCAAAAATTACCGGCTACAAAAATTATTTTGGCCTGGTTATCCGGAATGCCTTTTACTTTATAACCCCATCTGCGGGCCAGTTTGATGGCAGTTTCTCCAGCTTCTACGCCAGTATTCATTGGCAGCACCTTATTATAACCAAAATATTCAGTAATATATTTTTCGTATTTACCCAGCAAATTGCTGTGAAAAGCCCTGCTGGTGAGGGTAAGTTTTTGTGCCTGTTCTACCAGAGCAGCAACAATCTCCGGATGGCAATGTCCCTGGTTTACGGCAGAGTAGCCGCTTAAAAAATCATAGTAACGCTTGCCATCTACATCCCATAAAAAAACACCTTCGCCCCGGTCTAAGACAACCGGTAGAGGATGGTAATTGTGAGCGCCGTATTTTTCTTCGAGGTCGATGTATTGTTGTGTATTGGCGGATAATGTGATGGCTGATTGCATATTTAATTGATAATTTATTAATTGATAATGGATAATTGAGCTGCTTGTTAAACGCTTCAATTATTTAATAATGGGAATGGAAATATATTGGGGGCAGGGAATAAGTGCCTGCATTAGAAGGTTAGTGATTCAGTAAATCGAGATTATTGCTGAGGAAATGCGGTATGGTTAATGTAAAATGAATGTTCCTGATTTTGATGCAAGATATATTTTTTTGATGATATTAAGAATGCAGGGCATCTACAGTAAAAGAAAGTTTATCCTTATCCTATAGGTGTAATCTTTCTAACCGGGCATTTTTGCATTGGCCAGGGTGTACTATGAGAAATAAAGTTTACACCTTTTCAAAAGATGTAAATTCTTTATTTTATGATGTTTACAAATCAAACTTTATCCCTTGTGCCAATGGCAACTTATCAGTATAATTAATGGTGTTGGTTTGCCTGCGCATATACACTTTCCATGCGTCGCTGCCGCTTTCGCGGCCACCGCCGGTTTCTTTTTCACCCCCAAATGCGCCACCGATTTCTGCACCAGAGGTGCCGATGTTTACATTGGCAATACCGCAATCACTGCCCACCGCTGACAGGAATTTTTCAGCCTCTCTTAAATTACTGGTCATGATGGCGGACGATAAACCTTGCGGTACACCGTTTTGCATGGCAATGGCTTCGTCCAGCGTTTTGTACTTCATGATGTATAAAATGGGAGCGAAGGTTTCGTGCTGTACAATGTCAAAACTGTTTTTTGCTTCCGCAATGCAGGGTTTTACATAGCAACCACTTTCATATCCTTTGCCTTTTAATACGCCACCTTCCACTATAAAATTACCACCTTCGGCTTTGCATTTTTCAATCGCATCCAGGTACATGTTTACGGCGTCCGTATCGATTAAAGGACCCACATGATTTTTTTCATTTAGCGGATCACCAATTTTTAACTGGCTGTAAGCATGTACTAATTTTTCTTTGAATTTGTTGTACACCTTCTCGTGGATGATTAACCTGCGGGTAGTGGTACAACGCTGGCCGGCTGTGCCTACTGCACCAAATGCAGCACCTATCAACGCCATATCCAGGTCGGCATCTTTGGTGATGATGATAGCATTGTTACCCCCCAGTTCCAATAAACTTCTTCCCAATCTTTCGGCTACTGCTGTTGCCAGCGCCTTGCCCATGCGGGTGCTGCCTGTTGCTGAAACCAGTGGTATCCTGGTGTCGCCGCTGATCCATTCGCCCACTTCTCTTCCTCCCACCACTAAATTATTTACACCTTCCGGCACATTGTTTTTCTTAAAAATCTTTGCCGTGATATTTTGACAGGCTATAGCACACAAAGGTGTTTTTTCACTTGGTTTCCAGATACAAACATCTCCGCAAACCCATGCCAGCATCGTGTTCCAACTCCACACAGCCACCGGGAAGTTAAATGCGGAAATAATGCCCACTATCCCCAGCGGATGGTATTGATCGTACATTCTATGGCCGGGCCTTTCGCTGTGCATGGTAAGGCCGTGTAACTGCCGGGAAAGTCCCACTGCAAAATCACAGATGTCAATCATCTCTTGTACTTCGCCCATACCTTCCTGTAAACTCTTGCCCATTTCATAACTTACCAATTGCCCCAATGCATTTTTTTGCGCCCTTAGTTCTTCACCAATCTGTCTTACCACTTCGCCCCGTTTGGGTGCGGGCCAGGTGCGCCATTCTTTAAATGCTTCCTGTGCTTGTAGTATCACTGATTCATAAGCAATCTTATCAGCCGATTTTACGGATGCGATTAATTTGCCATCAACCGGTGAATAGGAGTCAATAGTGAGCCCTTTCGAAGCGATCCATTTTGTTCCTGTAGATACGCCTTTGTTATTTGCCTGCACCTGCAGGTTGGAAAGAAAATTCATATAACTGATTTTTATGCAAGTTACGAATTGCTGGTATGCTAACCCGATCATTGGTTGAATGATTGTTAATATGGAGTTGCAGGAAAATCCAACTCCCACAAATCGAAGTTGACATAACACCGTGAGTATAGATTAGAAATTTACACTCACTCCACCGGTTATCCACCTGCGTGGCATGATGCTTCCCAGCAGATCGCTGTATTGAATATTCGTGATATTATTACAAGCTAAAAACAACTTTACTTTTTTATCAATTGTACAAGCAAGCTTCGCATTTAATAAAAAATAGTCTTTCGATATTGCGGCATTGATTGCTGCGGCTTGCCTGGGCACTCTTTCTTTATAAACAAAACTGGTAGCAAAGCTGAAGTTTTTAAAAGTGTAGATGATAGTAAACTGCACCAGTTTTTTTGCATGCGAAATTATATAGAATGACGGAACAGAATCGCTGCTGCTGGATTTTAAAAACGTGACGCCGGTATTAATAAAAAGGCTTTGATTGTTGGCAAATGTTTTTTTGTAAGTCAATTCAATTTCTACTCCACGGGTGTTAACTTTTTTAATATTTTTAGCCAATGCATATATGCCGTTCGGTACCAGGTTTTCTTTTCTTGGCATGTTGGCATAAGGTGTGGTTACATAATCAATCACATTGTTTTGATCCCTGTAAAAACCGGTTACAGAGGCTTTGAAATGACTGCTTATGAATGCATCGGCACCCGCTTCATAACTCCAGGAATTTTCTGTATTCAGATCCGGATTGCCAATGCTTCCGCCGGCAACAATTGCTTTGTTGTAATTATTATAACGCTCCGTGAAATCCGCACTGCGTATGGCTCTGCCTGCACTGGCACGTACCGTAAGTTTGCTCCAGTTGTATGAAGTGTTTAATTGTGGCAGTAAAGCGGCACCATAATTTTCATCCCAGTCCAAACGTAAACCAGGGGATAGCCTGAATTTATTTTTATTGAATAACAACGAACCAAAAGCAGCGCCGTGATGGGTTGCATGATTGCCACGGTCGTTGGAAGCGATAGATCTTCTGTCGAATTGGGTACCCAGGCTTAGGTTAAAATATTGATTCAGTTTTTGCGACCGGAGATATTGAACCACCAAATGCCGGGATTTATTTTGATTGGCAATGGATACGGAATTATACAAGTAGTAATCGCTGGTTTCTTTATACATCAGGTCTACCTGCTGGCTGTATTTTTCACTTTGCTTTTTTAATTGAACCTGGTTCCATAAGGTATTTACTTTTTCTGTAGCGGTATCACTTTTAAAGGGGGTATAAAAGTTTTGAGCGGCAAACCGGCGGCTATCATAACTGCTTCTAAACGACAACTGCCAATTGTTTTTTAATGCAAATGCAACGGACCCGCTTACTGTATGATTGTGTAAATAGCCCCTGTTGTTGCCTCGTAAAAACTGCCCCGAAGTGTTGTTACTTAACAAACCAAGGGCGGCATTTATTTTTGGCCCCGTAGTATAAAAACCTGCATCTGCATTAACATACCCATATTCTCCCACTGCCATCCCGATGTTGCCATTGGAAGCCTTTTCTTTTTTATAGTGACTGAAAGTTTTAGTGATGATATTCACTACACCGCCTACTGCTTCTGCACCATAAATGGCAGCAGCAGGGCCCCGTAATACTTCTATACGTTCTATCTCTGAGGGTGCCACAGGAATGTAAGAAGAGAAATGACCAGATAACGGGTCATTTAATTTAATGCCATCTACCAATACCAGTATCTGTTGAAAGGTACCTCCCCGCATTACAATATCGCTTTGTGCTCCCATGGGTCCCCGCGACTGTACCTCAATACCGGGAACATATTTTAATAATTCGTCGATCGAAAGTACCGGTAGCTGTTGAAACATTTTGCCATCCACTACAGTTATACTCCTTCCTGTTTCACTTGTCTTTTGGGGAGTCCTGGTAGTTGTGATTGTTACAGGATCAAGGTCCACTGAGGTTTGTGCAAAAGAAGGAAGTGATGCAGCAATGCATACAGACAAAATAATTTTTCTCATAACATAAATTAGTGCCGTTAACCAAATTTCCTAAAGAGAAGTTATCCGGCAATACTTTGGTAAGTGAATAGTGTATTAATGAATATCAGGAAGATTAGTGACTACAAATATAATCGCCTTTTTTAAAAGAGTATTGGAGTTTAAATTAGTATGAATATTTGCCCCCCTTGGGGAACGCTGGGTTAATACTGTTCCTGTTCGTTGGGGAAATCCCTGCTTTTTACATCGCTGATATATTGCTTAATGGCCCCGGATATCTGCTCGTCCAAATTTAAATACCTCCTTAAAAAACGGGGTTTAAAATCCGTATTGATACCCAGCATATCATGCATTACCAAAACCTGTCCATCACAACTTCCACCTGCACCAATGCCGATGGTTGGGATGGTTAAGCTTTCCGTTACCTCTTTGGCAAGGGCAGCCGGAATTTTTTCCAATACGATTGCGAAGCAGCCGGCTTCCTGCAATATAAGTGCATCTTTCCTTAGTTTATCAGCTTCTGCTTCTTCGGTGGCCCTTACTACAAAAGTTCCAAACTTGTTAATCGATTGTGGTGTTAAACCCAGGTGCCCCATTACCGGTATGCCGGCACTCACTATTTTTTTTACTGAATCTACCACTTCCTCACCACCTTCCAGTTTTACAGTATGCCCTCCACTTTCCTTCATTATTTTAATGGCAGACGCAAGCGCTATGTCTGAGTTGGACTGGTAATAACCAAAGGGAATGTCTACTACTATCAGGCTTCTTTCCCTGGCCCGCACTACGCTTTGCGCATGGTAGATCATCTGGTCTAATGTAATGGGCAGGGTAGTGGCATGACCCGCCATTACGTTACTGGCGCTATCCCCTACTAAAATAATATCAATACCTGCACCATCAAATAATTTGGCAAAAGAAAAATCATACGCAGTAATCATTGATATCTTTTCTCCTGCGGCTTTCATTTTCTGAATGGTATTGGTGGTTACTTTTTTATATTCTGTTTCTGTTGATGACATTTGTTTATTTTTTGGACCGCTAATAAAGAGTGGCAAATATATTACACTTCTACTTACCGGCTAATACCGGGCTTATTTGTTTTGCAATGTGTTGAATGGCCTGCCTGATAAAAAGATAATTTTAACGACTATATTTTTCATGCCATTTCAACCCAGGAAGAAAGTAGCGCTTATTTTTAAAAAGGCGATCAGGATGTCAGAAATCAGGTATATAGGATCAATCATGAGATAAAGGAGAATGAAAAGAAGAATTCTTCTGGATGAAGAAAGAACGGTAATGCGAAAAAAATAGGGATAATCCTAGCAGGTTCTCATTAATTTATAGGTTGTTTGTGAGCTCACTCTTCATTATCAGCCGCACAAACACCAACAAAAGGCTAAAGTGGGCTTCGGGATAAAGGGGGGCTCTTTGGGATTCACTCTCACGGGCGTCCGGATAAATGGGGGGTGCATTATTAGTTGTTGCTGAGCCAGCACTGCGCTGTCAGCCGCACAAACACTAACAACGGCTACAGTGGACTTCGGGATAAAGAAGTAACTCTTTGGAATTCACTCTAACAGGCGTTCGGATAAAAGGGGTAGCTTTAAAAGTTTTTGGTGAGCCAGTACTGCACTATTAGCTGTACAAATAAACAATAGTGGCTATGTGAACTTCGGATTAAAAGAGGGAGCATTAAAAGTTGTTTGTCAGGCAGCACTGCATATCACCCGCCCAAACACACAACAACGGCAATAGGCTATAGCAGGCATTTGGATATAAAGGCCGGCATTAAAATGTTAGTGAACAGGATTGTTTTTCACTTCTTCCCACAAATGCCTTATGAGGCCATCGGCTAAACCAATCTTCGGTACAAAAATTTGTTCAGCACCTGCCCAACGCATTACGTTGATGTAAATCTGGATGGCAGGTACAATTACATCGGCCCTGTCTGAGCGGAGACTGTATTTTGTAATTCTTTCTGATAAAATAACACTGCTCAATTCTTTATAATAATCTCTTAACAGTTCCAATGAAAGTGGCTTGCCATCTTTTCGTTTACTCATGGAAAAAACCTTGTTGATATTGCCACCACTGCCAATGGCTACTACTTCTTTTTGCCCTTTGATTACATTCCGTAAAATATCTTTCATGTCTTCCCAATCTTTATCAGTTACCATATTCTTTAATAACCGGATGGTTCCTATATTGAATGATTTTTTATAAATGAGAATGCCATTACTAAAAAAAGAAAGCTCGGTACTTCCGCCTCCTACATCAATGTAAAGGTAGCTGTGATCTTTGTCCATATTCTCTGCCACGTGATTTTCGTAAATCAGCCCCGCTTCCAGGTCACCGGTGATTACTTCAATTTCTATTGAAGTTTCCATTTTCACTTTACGGATGATATCAATGGAGTTTTTGGCATCCCTCATGGCACTGGTGGCGCAGGCTTTAATTTGTGTAACCGCATAGGCATTGCATAAGTGTTTGTAAGCCTTCATGGTCTGTAATATCATACCGATTTTTGGCTTGGAGATGGTGCCTAATTCAAAAACGTCAAACCCAAGTCTTAGTGGAACCCTTACCAGGTTGAGCTTGTTAAAGGAGGTAATGCCTTTTGTATCTGTATTTACTTCTGTTATTAAAAGCCTTGCCGCATTACTGCCAATGTCGATTGCCGCTAATATCATGTTGTTAAAGCGTTAAGAGTTAATCCACCCACCTGGCATTTTTCTTTATCGGTTACAATAAAGAAATAATGAAAACTACCAGTAATTTTCATTGCAAAGATAGGAGGGAAGATGCTATAACACTGAAAAGGTTATACGTATAGGGTTGATAAGTTGACGGCATTATTTGTCAATTCTTTTGTACTACATGGGAAAGGAAACATTTATCAACAGAATATAAGAATATAGAGGTTCTTTTATTTTGCCCACTTTCTGTATTCTGTTCGTTATCGATCAATTTATCATTCACCATTGACCATACCTCGTTTACTAGCAAAATTACCGGACTACAGATTCAATTTGCGGTGCAGGTAATTATATGTCTCAACCTGTGAGCGTATTTTTTTTGTATTTCGAGGATTAATATATTGATTCTCTAAATCATTGTCTAATTTCCTGGCCTTAATATTATCAGATAATTGGATATGGAAGATATCCTTTAATTCCTGTTTTATTTCTTTATTGAATATTGGGCAACCCACTTCTATGCGGTGATCTATGTTTCTAACCATCCAGTCGGCAGATGAAATAAATACTTTTTCATCACCATCGTTATGAAATATCATCATCCTGGCATGCTCCAGGTATTCATCTACAATACTGATTGCCTGCACCGGGTGCTTATATTTTTTATTTTCCGTGAGCATACAAAATATACCCCTCACCACCATCTTTATTTCTACTCCTGCTTTGGCTGCTTCATACAGTTTCTCAATTAAGATTTCATCACTCAATGAATTTACCTTCAGCGTAATGGCGGCATGTTTTCCCGTTTTGGCAGATCTGATTTCTTTGGTGATAAGCTGTATTAATTGTTTTCTCATATTGGTTGGGCTCACCAATAAAGTTTTACAGGCTCTTAAATAACGCATCCGTGTTTTAGGTTGCTCCAGGTAATGAAAAATCCTGTTTACGTCGGCCATTATATTCATGTCGGCCGTAAGGAGGCAATGGTCTCCGTAAATGGTTGCCGTGCGCTCATTTAAGTTACCGGTACTTACAAATCCATAATGTATGGTGCGGTTATTCACTATTTTTTTTATCAGGCAAAGCTTACAATGCACTTTCATGTTTGGAACACCTATCAGCACTTTGGCGCCTGCTTCTTCCAGTTCTTCCTTCCATTCAAGGTTAGCTTCTTCATCAAAACGGGCCCTCAGTTCTATTACAGCGGTTACCTGTTTTCCATTGCGTACTGCATTGCTAATGGCATTTATAATTTTTGAACGGGACGCTAAACGGTAACAGGTAATTTTAATACTGGTAACTTCCGGATCAATCGCAGCTTCCCTAAGCAGGTCGGTTACGCTATCATACGAATGGTATGGGAAGTTAAGTAACACATCTTTCTTAAATACCACATCTGATACCCTGTTTACATCTCTTAACTCCGGATGTACAAATGGCTTTTTGCGGGTATTTTTTTGTTCAAATACGGATTCTGGGAAATCGATAAAATCTTTGAAATTATGGATTCGGCCCCCGGGGATCAGGTTGTCTTTTTCGGTTAACCCCAGCCGCTTTACTAGATAAGTAAGCAGGGAAGCGTCAATCTCCTTATCAAATACAAAACGTACCGGTTTGCCTTTTTTCCTGTTTTTAATTCCTTTTTCAATTTTTTCCATTAATGAAGTAGCCACATCATTGTCAATGTCAATCTCGGCATCCCGGGTTACTTTTATGATATGTGCTGAAAATACATCATAACCAAAAAAAGAAAAAATATAGGGCAGGCAAAAGCGGATGACATCTTCGAGTAAAATAATGTGTTTTTCATTTTGCCTGGATGGTAAAATTACAAATCTGGGTAATCGCCTGGCAGGCACTGATACCAGTGCAAACCGCTGGGGAATGCTTTTGTCTTTTTTTGATAGTTTGCAAGCCAGGTAGATGGATTTATCGTTGAGGATTGGAAATGCCTGGATGCTTTCAATCATTAAAGGAACAATACTACTCCTGATTTCGTCATTAAAATAGGTGATGATAAATTTTTGCTGAACCCTGTTTAGCTGACCGTCGTTGATCAGGAATATCTTTTGTTTTTTAAGTTCCCGTAGTATTTCATTCCATATGCGGTCAAATTCTTTCTGCTGAAGTATGACTTTCTCCTGAATTTCTTCCAATATCATTCCAGGAGAATCTTCCAGGTGCATATTGCCTTTATTGCTACTGCCCACTTCAATCATACGTTTAAGGGTGGCTACCCTTACGCGGAAAAATTCATCCAGGTTGTTGGAAAAGATGCCAAGAAAACGGATACGCTCTCTTAATGGAACGGTTTCGTCTGCAGCCTCCTGCAATACCCTGCTGTTGAATGATAACCAGCTTATGTCTCGTACTATAACTTTCTGTTTTATCAATTGTATTTTTTTAATAATCCGGCAAAATTAAATAGATGATTTTACAAAAAACCGATGCCAAAGTTAAATTTTGATTTTTATAATTCAGAAGTTGTTTGCTTTGCAGAATGCCGGTTGTACCAGGGCAGGGCAATTAATGAAAGAAAACCCACCAATAAAATGATCACAAATTGTGCTATCCATTGCAGCAGGCCATTGGCGTATCCATGCCCTTTGTCAATTCCATATAATACCATTACTTCCATAATAAACCATTGGTAAGTGCCAATGCCACCCGGCGTAATGATCATTCCAATACTGGCAAAAGCCAGTACGGGAAATGCTGCGGCAACGGGAAGACCGGATGTTTCCTGTATAACAAAAAATCCCAGGTAAGTACCTCCAGCATAACAACACCATATAAATATAGTATGTAGTATAAATGCGGTTTTATTCTGCAAATTTTTAACACTGCTTAGCCCGGCTCCCACCCCTCTGAATAGTATATTTATTTTTTTTACAAAAATGATGTCACTATATTTTTTAAAAATAAATTTGAGGAAAAAGTAAAGGATAATTACAACTGCGACCACTATCAGCAATTTTACAATCATTGCTTCCTTGTTACCAGACAAGAAATTAGCGCTGATAGTTTTTTTCGCATACTCCCCGATGATACTGGCCTGTGTGCCGATCGCTATAATAAATACTATCAGGAGTGAAACCACATCTACTGCCCTTTCCACCAGTATCGTACCTACCAGTTTATCTGCCGGCACCTTTTCATATTTACCCAATATGGTACATTTTAATACCTCACCCAGCCTTGGTACAGCAAGGTTGGCAAGATAGCCTACCATCACAGCAAAAAAAGTATTTATCAGACCGGGATTGTAGCCCAATGGTTTCATTAAAATCCGCCATCGGATTGCCCTGCTTACATGACTTGCAATGAGAATAAAAAAAACCGGAATGAATAGAATATACCTGGCTGTTTGGAGAGCAGTTTTACATTCCTCCCAGTTTTTATCACCCATCTTTTGTATGCTCCACCATACCAGGAAAATTCCTAATCCTAAAAAAAACAGATATTTTAAAATAGACAGTACCGCTTTTTTCATAATGGGCTACAAATTACGAAGTTCTGTTGATCATTTTCAATAGCTGAATTACTTTAAAATGATATTATCAATTAACCTTACCTCGTTCAAATATGCTGCGGCCAGGGCTGCCAGTGGGGTATTGCCATCCCATTTCTGTACAATTTCAAGTGTGGCGGCATTTACAATTTCCACGTAGTCAACATTAAAACCTTCGTTCATCAACAGCCCGGCTGCCTCTTTTTTAAATGGCGTTGTATCGCCCATTGTTATGGTGTTTTTTATGGAGAGCAATGCCTTATAAATAGCCGGGGCTTTTTTCCGGTCACCTTCATTTAACCTCAGGTTTCGACTGCTCATCGCCAGTCCATCCGGCTCTCTAAGGGTGGGGCAAATAACTATTTCCGTTTTAATATTTTCCAGCGTTACCAGTTTTTTTAATACCTGGCATTGTTGAAGATCCTTTTGTCCCAGGTACAACGTATTTGGCATCACGATTTCAAGCAAACGATTTACGACCTGGCAAACTCCCTGAAAATGGCCAGGCCTGTATTTTCCTTCGAGCATATTTTCTAATGTTCCCAGGTTATAATGCCTGGCAGAGTTAATACCTTTTGGATAAATATCATCCACTGATGGTATAAATAACACATCGCATCCGATCTTCTCCAAAACCAAAATGTCATTTTCCACGGATGAAGGATAATTCTCAAAATCTTTTGGATCATTGAATTGGGTGGGGTTTACAAAAATGCTGCAAATTACCAGTTGGTTTTCACTTCGGGCCCTGGATACAAGCGCTAAATGGCCGCTATGTAAAGCTCCCATGGTAGGTACAAATCCGGTTGAATGTCCTGCATTCCTCTTTGCCAAAAGGACGGATGAAATATCTGCCGGATGTTTAAATATGATCATTCTTTTGAATGTTATGCTTTAGATTTTGGTCATTCCTGTTTCCTCTACTTCGTAAGCGATTTCAATAATAATGGCAACCGGTGCTACTGTGGTGCTCAATCAGGATGCCTGTTGAAGGGCAGTGCGGCTACATATAAATTGTATCAGACTTCAAATGTAGGTGTAAATTGATTGTAAGAAAATTATTGTAACTTTGCCGCCCTTAGGGAAACACACAAGGACTCATTAATCAAGCACAAATGTCAACAAAAAAAAGAATTTTATTTATTGCCAACGAAATGTCACCCTATGTTGAACTTACAGAGTTTGCGGAGATCATTAACAAATTAGCGATAAAATCGAACGATAGCGGAATGGAAGTGAGGTGTATCATGCCACGCTTCGGGATAATCAACGAAAGGAGGCATCGCTTGCATGAGGTTGTTCGTTTATCCGGGATTAATGTATCAATTGACGGGGATGATTATCCATTGGTAATTAAAGTGGCTTCTTTACCCAATGCAAGACTACAGGTATATTTTCTTGACAATGAGGATTTCTTTAAACGCAAAGCCATTTTTACTGATGAAAATGAAAAATGGTATGATGATAATGGATTAAGAACAGCTCTTTTTTGCAAAGGAGCCCTCGAAACCGTCAAAAAATTTGGATGGCCTCCTGATATCATTCACTGCAGCGGTTGGATGACCGGCCTGATACCCATGTTTATAAAAACAGCTTACAAAAAGGAGCCAGTATTCAGTAACTGCAAAGTTATATTTACGATTGGTGAAAACACTTTCAAAGAAAAACTGGGGGCCGATTTCCTGAGTCTTGCTACTATCAATGACAATGTTACTAAAAAGGAACTCGATTTTTTTAAAGATATTAATAACGCTGCTATGTTCAGGGGCGGCGCAGCATATGCGGATGCCGTTACGTTCGGGGCGGAAAATGTAGATAAAAAACTGGTAGAAGAATTCAGTAAAATAAAGGGTAAGAAAACCTTGCCATTTAATACGGAAAGTGATTTAACAGACTATTTACAATTATATGCCGACCTTGCTAAGTAGAACAAAATGACACCAACCCACATTTCATAAATTCCGTTTTTGTGCAAAGAAATTTTTTACGTTTATCTATAGCCATGCTGGCTTGTGTTACATTACTGAACTGGGGTTGTACCAAAATTGATACCACTAACCTTGGAGCCGATCTGATTCCAGCAGTTGACAATGTAAACACTTTTGATACGATACTTACAATTGAAACTTCCAGGGAACATAATTTAGATACAACAAGGCTTGCCCGTTCCGAAATGCATGTAATCGGTAGCATTAACAACGATCCTGTTTTTGGTAAAACTAAGGCCGATATTTTTCTTGAACTGAAGCCTTCTTTTTTCCCTTTTTATTTTGGCAATACACGGGATACCATCAACTCGGCTATAAAAGCAACGACCCATTTTGATTCTGCTTTTCTATGCCTTTCCTACACAGGTTTTTATGGGGATACTTCCAAATCACAACATTTAAAAGTATATCAGTTAGATGCGAACACATCCAATTTTGTAGATACAGCTGCACATTTACTCAGTTTTCAACCTAACATGCCTTATCTCAATAATTTAATTGGCGAGGCAACTGTGTACCAGCCTTCCCTTAAAAACTATACATTTTTAAAAACCAGTAGAAAGGATTCAGTTGTAAAACAAATTCGGATAAAATTGAATAATGCTTTCCTGGCTTCATTGACCAATGGAGACACAACTGCTTCGGGAATGAATAATTTTTTCAAAAATGATTCCTTATTTTCAAATAAATTTAAAGGTTTTGCTGTGGTTGCCGATGGAGGCAATGATGCAAATGGATTATTTTATGTTAGCCTGACAGATGTAGCCACAAGACTGGAAATACATTATGTGGCTGCCAACACTAAATTGGATACAGCCTTTACTTCATTCCCTTTGTCTGTAGGAGGCCTTACATCACTTACAGCATCGGCCAATGCAAATTATATAAAGAGAGATACTTCGGCATCTGAATTTACAAATTCACCTGATCCTGCTGCATTGTATATTCAGTCTGCCCCGGGTTCGGCAATTAATTTAAAAATCCCTGCCCTTGCAACATTGTCAAACAGGATTATTCACCGTGCCGAAATATTTTTAGAGCAGATTCCGGGAAGCCCTGGCAACGATGTGTTGTCTGCTCCTCAATTCTTATATCTCGATCTGATTACTGATACAGGAACAGTGAAATACAAACCTTTGTATTTTGACCTGAGCCCGAATACATTTTATAATCCAGATATCACTTCATCATTCTTTCCAACAGAGGGTATTGATCAGGCTTATTATGGTGGCTTTTTAAGAAGCAAGACAGATGTATTGGGAAAAAGGTCTTTCTATACATTTAACCTGACAAGGTATGTCCAAAACCTGGTGACCAGGCGCACTAATAATTACCGGTTTAGAGTATACGCTCCTTATAATTTAAATTATTACGGCTTTTCGCTTACCTATAAAAATAACCTCGCTTTTGGCAGAGTTAAAATCGGCAGCGGTAGCAATGCAAACTACCGCCTTCGGATGCGGATTGTATATTCCAGATTATAAAGACTAAAAATAAAAAACAAAGCCTCCTATTAATTTTGGAGGCTTTGTCAATTAACACTGTAACCCTATCTTTGCACCTCAAAATTTAAAACTATATGCCTTATTTGTTTACTTCAGAGTCCGTTAGTGAAGGACACCCCGATAAAGTTGCTGACCAGATTAGCGATGCTTTAATTGATAACTTCCTGGCTTTTGATGCCGATAGTAAAGTGGCTTGTGAAACCTTGGTTACAACCGGCCAGGTAGTACTTGCCGGCGAAGTTAAAAGCAAAGCCTACCTGGATGTACAGGAAATAGCCAGGGGTGTGATTCGTAAGATTGGTTACACCAAAAGCGAATATATGTTTGAAGCAAATTCATGTGGTATTTTATCTGCCATTCATGAACAATCGGCAGACATTAACCAGGGGGTAGACAAGAAAAAGAAAGAAGAACAGGGTGCAGGTGACCAGGGAATGATGTTTGGTTACGCAACGAACGAAACGGAAAATTATATGCCACTTGCATTGGATCTCGCACATTTTTTATTGATAGAATTAGCAAGTATCCGCAGGGAGAATAAGGAAATTAAGTACCTGCGTCCGGATGCAAAAAGCCAGGTTACACTGGAGTATGATGATAACAACCGTCCCGTACGTATTGATGCCATTGTAATCTCCACACAGCATGATGATTTTGGTAAAGAAGAAACGATGCTGGCAAAAATTAAAAAAGATATTATCAATATCCTGATTCCAAGGGTTGTAGCCAAATATCCGAAATATGCTCACCTGTTTAACAATAAAATCAAATACCATATTAATCCAACAGGAAAATTTGTTATTGGTGGCCCACATGGTGATACCGGGTTGACGGGCCGTAAAATTATTGTAGATACCTATGGTGGAAAAGGTGCTCACGGTGGTGGTGCATTCAGCGGAAAAGATCCAAGCAAGGTAGACAGGAGTGCAGCTTATGCTACCCGTCACATAGCAAAAAACCTGGTAGCTGCCGGACTTTGTGATGAAGTATTGGTACAGGTAAGCTACGCAATTGGTGTTGCTCAGCCAACAAGCATTAATGTGGTTACATACGGTACTGCCAAAGTAAACCTGACTGATGGTGAGATCGCAAAGAAAATTATGGGCATGAAATGTTTTGATATGCGCCCTTACTTTGTAGAGCAACGTTTAAAATTGCGCAACCCAATTTACAGTGAAACCGCTGCATACGGACACATGGGACGCAAGAATGAAATAGTAGAAAAGATATTTACGTCTCCTTATGGTAAATCCATTAAGAAAAAAGTGGAATTGTTTACCTGGGAAAAATTAGATGCCGTGAAGGATGTAAAAAAGGAATTCGGGTTGAAATAAGGCCTCCCCAAAACATCCTGAAAAATAAGGATTTACCAGAGACCATAAGTTTGAAAGAGCTTATGGTTTTTTTTCGCCTTTATAACATTTAATTTTGAATTGTGAAAAATTTCAGACAACAACAACACCGCCCCAAAAAAAGCACCCTCGTAATCGGGCGCAAAGCAATCATTGATGCGATGCAATCCGGTAAGCAACTGGAACGCATTTATATGCAAACCACTATTCATGGTGAGGTGATAGATGAAATTAAAAAACTGGCGGATCAAAACCTGGTACCAATCAATAAAGTACCGGTGGAAAAACTAAATAGTTTTAACATCAGCAACCATGAAGGGGTGGTGGCGGTAATCAGTAAGATTCAATACCAAAACCTGCAGGATGTAATATCTTTTATAGTTGAAAAAGGGGAGGTGCCGTTGTTTTTGATATTGGATGGAATAACTGATATCAGGAATATTGGGGCAATTGCCAGGAGTGCGTTTTGCTTTGGTGTAAATGCGATCATCATACCCGACAAAGGAGTAGGGGCATTAAATGAAGACGCTATTTTAACATCTGCCGGAGCGCTTGAAAAAATTGCCGTTTGCAGGGTAAGCAGTTTGATGAAATCGGTGGATGAACTTCACCTGAATGGCATTAAAGTATTTGCCAGTGAAATGACAGCGACTAAAAAGTTATTTGAGCTGGAACTAAAAGAACCCTGCGCACTGGTGATGGGAGGGGAAGAACAAGGTGTGTATCCTGCATTGATGAAAATATGTGATGAACAGTTTCAGATACCAATGACCGGCGACTTTGAGTCGTTGAATGTATCGGTTGCTACCGGGATTATTTTGTACGAAGCAATGAAGCAGCGGATGATGTAAGGGGGTTGGAAAGTATATTGAGTTGATAAAGTAAATAGGGTAAATAAAGTAAATAAGGTAAATAAACCTTCTATGGTCTTTTAAAATAGAAAAGCTGTAATTTATAAATTTAAAATGTTGCTCTCTCTGGTTTTAAAGTGAACTTATTCCTGCGCATCTAAATCAACAAAGCCAGCCCCTTCGGCAGTTTTACTGGAAGATGCTACAAGCTGTTCCATCGTTTTAATTTCCTCATTGGTGAAATATCTCCATTTACCCACCGGTAAATTGGCTAATGTAATATTCATGATTCTTACCCGTTTTAACGTGCTAACATGATAACCCAATGCAATACACATTCTCCTGATTTGCCGGTTCAATCCCTGGGTAAGGATAATCCTGAACCTGTTTTTGCCTTCCTGTTTTACAAAACATTTTTTAGTAACCGTATCCAGTATGCGGATTCCATTGCTCATTTTATTTACGAAATCACCTGAAATGGGTTTATCTACCGTAACTATATATTCCTTTTCATGATTGTTGCCTGCACGTAAAATTTTATTAACGATATCGCCATCATTCGTTAAAAATATCAATCCCTCAGAAGGCTTATCTAGCCTGCCGATAGGGAATATGCGGCTTTTAAAATCGATAAATGAAATGATATTGTGTTTGTCTTTTAGGTCGGTGGTGCAGGTAATACCAACGGGCTTATTAAAAATGAGGTAAACTGTTTTGTCTTTCTTTTTAATCGGTTCCCCATCTATTTCCACCACATCGCCGGGCATTACCCGGTTGCCTTTAATGGCTATATTGTCATTGATGGTAACCCGCCCCTGGTCTATGTATTTATCGGCATCCCTACGGGAACAAAAACCTGTTTCGCTGATGTATTTATTTAAACTTTTATCCATTTGTAAAATTAAAATTAATGGAATTATTTTATCCTGGTCGTTTACAAAGGGGTAATATTCGTTCATGTTGAAATAATTCGGAACAAGAACCCAACACTAATTGGTAACTTAGACTATACATTACAATTCAAATTCAAAAAAATTATTATGAGTAATCTATTCAATAAGGAAATCAACGGAAGGCAATTCAATTTTCAACCCATAGAATTTGGCAACACATCAGGATATCATGTGGATGTGAAAGATGCAGAGGGCACCCGTTGGGAATTTAGCATGCTGCATGCAGATCCGCTGGATAGTAAAAAGATGAAAATTGAAGGAGCAAAGCTTCCTGACTGGATTTTTGATTTGCAGGCATCCCTTATCAAGGCAATTAATGAACAGGTGTAAAAGAACAAAAGCTGTATTTACCTTATTTATTGCTGCTAAAATTGAATTATTTTTTTAATGCATTCCTTTTGCATTCATCTCAATTTTTACTCAGCATGCTCTTTAATCATTCTCCTTGTCCTGCCAAATCACTGTATTAAGCCTTGTAGACGTTTTTATCATTTCCCAGGCTTCTTTTTTATTAAATAAATTTAACAATGTGATTGGATTCATTTCTAATTATTTTTGCTGACAATTTTATTTATGAATATCCGGATTTTTATAACTGGTGGTACATTCGACAAAGAATACAATGAACTGAATGGGCAATTGTATTTTAAAGATACTCACTTACACGACCTGCTTGAAATGGGTCGTAATAAAGTGGCGGTAGAAATAAGAACCCTGATGATGATTGATAGTCTTGAAATGACTGCCGAGGATCGTGCCCTGATAGTACACCAGTGCAAACATTGCGAAGAGGAACGAATTGTAATTACTCATGGTACAGATACTATTTCGGAAACTGCTAAAGTGCTGGCTCATGCGGGTATTAATAAAACAATCATCCTTACTGGTGCCATGATCCCCATCAAGTTTGGAAGTTCTGATGGATTGTTTAACCTGGGTAGTTCTATTGCTTTTGCTCAGACATTGCCAGCAGGGGTATATGTAGCAATGAATGGAAGATATTTTAACTGGGACAATGTGCGGAAAAACAAATTGACCGGAATTTTTGAGGAAGTGAAATAAGGAAATCGGTATAGCCACCTGCCAACATACAATCTACCAAAATTGTTTTCTATTCTCCTGTTGGATGTTGCACCTTTTTTCATCCGCAATTTACTAATGAATCTGCTGGGCCTTCGTATAAAAATGTCCGGTTTCTCCAATAGTTAAAAATATCACAAGGCCCAGACGATACCCAATGATGCAACATCTCATTAAATAGAATATAACAGACCCAATAAATAGAAGCCCAGATGGTTCAGGTATTGGTGGTTGATACATTTTTTGATTATATCCCCATGTTTTCAGCTCCACAAAATCTGTTACTTTAACACCTGGATTATTAAGTTAAGTTTGAGAATTAATATTTGCTGGTATATATTTATCAATTAAAAGCTTCTTATGAAAAGAAAAGATTTCATCAAAGGTGCAGGTGTAGCTGCAGCTTCGCTGGCTATGTTTCCCAATGAAAGTTTGATGGCATTAAACAGTGATACAAAGGTAAAAGTAGCGATGATTGGTGTTGGCCTGCGGGGCCAGAATCATCTTGACCTGGTGTTGAGACGAGATGATGTGGAACTGGTGGCTATCTGCGATATAGACGATCGCATGCTCAACAGCAGCAAAGCAATGATTACCAAATCAGGTAAAAAAATGCCTGAAATTTATACCGGCGATATTTATGCCTGGAAAAAAATGCTGGATAAAAAAGGAATAGAGGCGGTGATCATTGCCACGCCATGGGAATGGCATAAAGAAATGATCATAGTTTCACTGGAAGCCGGAATAAAATATGTGGGCACCGAGGTAATGCTGGGCATTACGTTGCAGGATCACTGGGATGTTGTAAAAGCTGCAGAAAAATACAACGGGCATGTTATGATGCTGGAGAATGTTTGTTATCGCAGGGATGTAATGGCTGTATTAAACATGGTAAGGCAAAACGTTTTTGGCGAATTGATACACCTGCAGGGGGGATACCAGCACGACCTGCGGGAAGTTAAATTCAACGACGGTATAAATGCGTATGGCCATGGCTGCGAGATAGGAGATAAGGCATGGTCGGAAGCCCGCTGGCGCACCCATCATTCCATTTACCGAGATGGCGATCTGTATCCTACGCATGGCATTGGGCCGATTGCACACAATATCAATATCAACAGGGGCAATCGTTTTATTAACCTTTGTTCCTTCTCTTCCAAAGCAAGGGGATTGCACAACCATATCGTAAAAGCCTGCGGTGAAACACACCCCAATGCAAAAATAACTTTTAAGCTGGGGGATGTGGTTACCACCAATATTAAATGCGCCAATGGGGAAACCATTTTGTTACAACACGACACCAATTTACCCAGGCCTTACTCATTGGGCTTTCGGGTACAGGGCACCGAAGGTTTGTGGATGGATCTAAACCAAAGTGTTCATATTGAAGGAAAATCAAAATCGCACCAGTGGGAATCTCAAAAGGAATGGTTAGAAAAATACGACCATCCATTATGGGCGAAATACGGCAAAGATGCAGCAGGCGCAGGTCACGGCGGCATGGATTTTTTTGTGATTCATTCCTTTATAGAATCCGCCAAACGCAAAGCCGCTACGCAGATGGATGTGTACGATGCTGCGGCATGGAGTGCCATAACACCGTTAAGCGAACAATCAATAGAGTTGGGTAACCAGACGGTTGAGTTTCCCGATTTTACAGGTGGGCAATGGATGTACCGGAAAAAAGTGTTTGCATTGAATGATGATTATTGAGCTGGGTAAATTGGCATTATAGGCGTTTCATATCCCATAAAAAATAACTATTGAGCCCTGAAAGGGCGGCAAGATCACAGCACAGGGCAACGCCCTGTGTACCAACGAACCAACGAACCAACGAACCAACGAACCAACGAACCAACGAACCAACGAACCAACGAACCAACGTAACAATGTACCAACGAATCAACGAACCAACGTAACAATGTACCAACGCATCGATAAACCAACGCACCAAAATACCAACGCACCAATTTATCAGTTTACAGGTTGTCAAATTATAAACCTATCACATGTTAAAAACCATATTATCCGCATACGGTTTTAATGAAAGCCTTGCCACCATCACAGCATTTGGCACCGGCCTTATCAACAATACCTGGAAAATAACCGCAGAGGGTAATCACTATATTTTACAACGCATCAATTATGCTATTTTTAAAAGGCCCGAAGACATTGCCAATAACATCGGAAAAGTTGCAGCATATTTAAAGGAACATTACCCCGGGTACCAATTTGTATCGCCGGTAAAAACTACCGGTGGAAATGAATTGATACATGATCCGCAGCAAGGTTATTTCAGGATGTTTCCTTTCGTGAAAGGTTCTCATACAAGGGATGTGGTAACAACTGCCTCGGAGGCTTATGAAGCTGCCAAACAATTCGGCAGGTTTACAAGGTTACTTACCGGCATTGATTTGATCGAACTAAAAATAACCATCCCCGATTTTCACAATCTTTCACTGAGGTACCAGCAGTTTTTGGCGGCTTTAGAAAATGGTAACCGGCAACGTATCGCAGAATCGGCCCAATTAATCAATGATGTTAAATATCATGCATCAATCGTAAAGGAATACGAAATGATCATTGCAAACCCTGCATTCAGGCTACGGATTACCCATCACGATACCAAGATCAGCAACGTGTTATTTGATGAAACGGATAAAGGTATTTGTGTAATTGATCTTGATACAATAATGCCTGGTCATTTTATAAGCGATGTGGGCGATATGATGCGAACCTATTTATCGCCGGTAAATGAAGACGAAAAAGACTTTTCTAAAATAAAGATCAGAGAGGATTTTTATACAGCTATAGTAGCTGGTTATTTTAATGAAATGAAAGATGAATTGACCGAAACAGAAAGAAGCTATTTCTTTTATGCCGGCAAATTTATGATCTATATGCAGGCGCTACGCTTCATCACCGATCATATTAATGACGATGTGTATTATGGCGCCAAATATCCCGGACATAATTTTGTAAGGGCGGGCAATCAAATGGTTTTGCTGAAGCAATTGATTGGGAAAGAAGCACTTTTTTCCTCAGTGGAAGAGAAGCCCTTATAAACTTCCTGGCCGCTCCTCAGCCGTAGCGGAGAGGTCTTCGGATACAATGCTTTTTACCAGGTAATAAATTTTTTACATCCCTAAATCTTTATTTCCATTTAGTTTTGTAATACTTAACCCAATCATAAAATTATACGGTTACCCGATAAAATATTTTGGATCAATCTAGCACTAATAGAAAAATAGCGTCACCCGGTAAATCCCCCGAATGGAAATTTGTTGCAGCAGGAATGGCTTTTGCCGTTTTGTGGTCATCTGCTTCTGTGGCTACTAAAATTGGATTAGAGTCGGCGCAGCCCTTTGTAATTGCAACCTCACGTTTTTTCATAGCAGGTTTTATTATGTTGTTCATAACCCACGTTATCAGGGGTAACCGAATTCCGCAAAAGCAGGAGTGGCGGCAATTGTGTATTTATGGCTTGCTGAATATTTCAATTTACCTGGGGCTCTATGTAATTGCCATGCAACATATATCGGCAGGTTTGGGAAGCCTTGCGGTGGCTATTAACCCTGTTTTTATCGCATTGATAGCAGCAGTTTGGTTGTCGCATAAAATCCGGATCCAAAATATTTTGAGTTTGGTATTGTGCTTTTTAGGAGTGGTGATTGCGTCCTACCCGTTGTTGAAAAACAGTTTTGCTACCCCGGCAGGCATTGGGATATTATTGATCAGTATGATCGCATACTCGGTAGGCACGGTATACTATGCCCGTGTAAAATGGAGCGGTTTGCAAATACTAACTATCAATGGCTGGCAAACAATCATAGGGGGCGTTTTTTTACTGCCCGTTCTGTTGCTAACTTATCATAGAGATCAAAATGCATACGATCTTAAATTTTGGAAATCAGTGGTATGGCTGGCTATCCCGGTTTCCATCGGGGCGGTGGTGCTTTGGTTGTATTTAATAAAACAAAACCCGGTAAAAGCTTCTTATTGGCTGTTTTTATGCCCCATTTTTGGGTTTGCCCTGGCCCGGGTAATGATGAATGAACCGGTTAATCTTTATACGGTATTGGGTGTTGTATTAGTGTTGAGCGGCCTCTTTATCGTTCAGCGGTATAAATAAATCATCATGTTTGATCTGGTTGTCTGCAAATGTGCCTGGATATTTAAATTTTATACCACTTGTGTTGCTTACCGGCGAGCAATTCCTAATAACGGATACAGTAAGGTTGAATCTCCTTAGCGCCAGTCTAAATCCAATTTCAGCCCGCATTGCAGTATATTTGCCGCTCAAAAAATAACCACATATAACGGGCGATCAATAATGAACCATTTTCAATCCATAAAAGAGCTGATCAACACCCTGGTTTGGTCGAAAGAGCTGTTGGTGGAGATGTTTGAAAAGCGGAAATCATTTGCTTATAAAATGGATCATGCGCTGGAATTATTGGATGAAGACCGCATTGAAACACTTTGCCTGAAAGGGATACTGCGAAAAAACGGCCCTTTTCTCGAAATAGATGAACAGTTTCAGGTATTTTTTGAACAGGTACTGGAAGTGAATGAAGAAATCAACACCTCCTATATCAATGAGAATATTCAGCAAGTTAAACAACACATCAATTTCTACCTGCAGGAAAGCAATGAACACCGTAAATACACCTATCTTAAACAGGTAAAGGCTGCTTTGCGCAAAATCGGGCGAATTACATTGCGAAATATTGTTGATCTTAACCGGAACATTGAAAACGCATTTAAAGCGGAGCCGAATTACGCCATTAAAATTGCCCGCCTCGAAGCATTTGATGAAAAACGAAGGGCTATTTATGGCTTGATTGAGCAAACCGAGTTGCTGGTATCCGAAGAAGAAGTTACTTTTTTTATAACGGCGCTGGATGAGGAGTTGAAGCAAGTGGTAACCCAACTGCGCAACCAATTAACCGAGAGCCGGCACAACCTGATTGAAACACAGAAGCAGATCATTGACTACCTGAACCAGGTAAAACACCAGAGCCGTATTCTCGAAAAAATTAAACAGGTAAAATACCTGAAAGATCAGTTTGAATTAAAAGCCAAGACCAATATTATCAGCTTGCTGATGGCACGCAATGATGTGATGTATGAAAGCCGGCCGGCCTACCCGTTGAAATTGTCGCTCGATTATTTACAGTCGGATGAGGGCCGGGCAATAATTGAAAAAGTAGCCGGCAGAATGAAGCAGTCCGGCAAATCGAAAATGCCCATTGCAGAAAGTATTGCCAGTGACGATTTATTACCCGGTATTGAAGAAGAAATATTCATCGACCTCGAAGAAATAAAAAGAGGCTTTGTAGCATCTGGCCATCACCTGTATAGTTACATTATGCAATATCATTATGAGCGGGAAGTAAGCTATGAAGAAAAGATCACCATCTTTTGCCAGATAATTTCCATGTACGAGCAGGAGCTGAATGTGAAAGATACATTTCAAAATGATGAAACGGTGGAGTATGCCATGGTATACCCACAGTAACCCCCGTCCTCTAAAGGGGTAAAAATGCAGTTTACAGTGGATACCAGGAATATAATGGTTTCAGAAATCGGTGCTTTAATTTCAGGGAATCCAGCATTTAACAGGTGTTAAAAAAAGTTCAAAAAAAATTAAAAGTACAAGAGTGCGACGCCACTGAAGCTGAAAAAAGGGATCATGCCGGGCTCAAAAAAAATAATATGAATGTAGATATTTTAGAACTCAATCGTAATTGGAAAAATTTATTGCTTAATCGAAAAAACAGTAATTGAAATTTAAAAAAACTAATTTAAAATAAACTTTAAATGGGGCACCGAAAACAGCAAACTGTTTGAAGAACTCTCCGCCGCGGCGGAGATCGGGGGACAATCTTATGACAACAAAATACACAGCCGATATTTTTGATACCTTAAGCAAAGGTAAATTCATCTGCAGCAACAGTGTGGAGGATAGTATCCGCAAGCTATACAATGTAATAGACGAGCAGTTTGACGACCTGTACAATTATTTTATTGCTATCAACTTTGTACTGGAAAGGGGAGACGAATTCTTTTACTTTTCGAGAACTGAGGCGAAGGCTACTTTGGATAGCAAAATTGAACAGGCCTACCGCTGGGTAGATGTGGTGGATTTTTTCATAGCCTTCAATAACAGCTTTGCACCGGGCTTCCGCTTTTCTCCATCCGACATTTTGGTGCAGGTGAAAATAGATGCCAGCCTGAAAGATAAACTGGAGATTATGAAGCGGCTAACCAGCGACGGTAGTTACCAGGAAAGGATCACCAGCCTCATTGATAAACAGCTCGTAGCACCGGGCTTTGTGGAACTGGAGAATGAGATTATGCAACAGTACAAAGTGCTGGCCTCCTTTAATTATATAAAAGATTTAATTGTAACGATTCAAATACAAGAAGAAACAAGTAATGAGATTTCTAAATAAAGTAGTTTTTATCAACAGTGCTACCATTCCGTATGCGGATGTAATGGTAGATGGCAATGTTCACCTGATTGGTACGCAGGGCGTGGGAAAGAGTACCCTGCTCCGGGCCATCCTGTTTTTTTATAATGCGGATACACTCAAACTAGGTATTTCAAAAGAAAAGAAAAATTTTGCTGAATATTATTTCCCCTACCAGAACTCCTATTTAATTTACGAAGTCGCAAGGGAGACATCTCCTTTTTGTATCCTTGCTTTTAAAAGCCAGGGCAAGGTTTGTTTCCGTTTTATAGATGGTGCCTACCAGCGTGAACACTATATTTCAGCCGATGGCCGTGCATTTGAAAAATGGGAAGATATAAGGCAACTGCTGGATGCAAAACGGATTGACAACAGCCGGAAAATTGACCGGTATGAAGAGTACCGCGACATCCTGTATGGGAACACGGAAACAGGTAAAAAAGAATTTGTAAAATACGCCCTGTTGCAGAGCAAACAATACCAGAATATCCCACGCACCATTCAAAATGTATTTCTAAACAGCAAGCTGGAAGCAGAGTTTATCAAGCAAACCATCATCATGTCGCTGAATGAAGAGGAAATCAGCATCGACCTGCAGAGCTATACCCATCATTTAAAGAATTTTGAAAATCAACTGAACGATATCCACTTGTACAAACAGCCGCACATTATAAAACAGGCGGAGAATGTGGTAAAGAATCATCTTGCCATCAAACATTTGGAAAGCGAAAAAAATAAATTCGCCTTACAACTGGCATGGTCCGTAGCCCAGGTAAAACGATCTATACCCAAACTACTGGAAAGAAAGGAAAAACTGGATATAGAAAGTGATGATATTACAGAAAAAGCAACATCCGCAGAACAGCGCTATAGAACTAAAACCGAAAAGATAAGAGGAGAGATCAGTGTACTGGATAGTGATATAAAAAAGGCGAAGGAAAAATCAGATTATTATGCAAAGCAAAAGATAGAAGAAATTATTGAACAGATCAGCAGGAAAAAGGAACTGGAAAATAATTTGCAAAAATACACACAGGAACAGCAGGTACTCACCAGTCATTTCTCAGAAGTTACGCTACAATTCGACAGTTTGTTAAACGGTTTAGAGCAAGCTGCCCGGCAGTTTGAACAAACAAAAAAGGAAGACATTATCAACTACCGGGAACAGGCTGGAAACGAAAAGGAAGCTGCCCGTACGTCGGCGGATAAATCTATTGCGGCCATCCGTCTTCAAAATAAGGAGGCCATTGAACAGTCGCATATAGCCTTAGAACAGCAACAGCAAATACTGCAGCAGGAACGTATAAAAAAAGCCACCATTACGCACCAGCGCTTTTTTGAAAAAGAGACTTCCAATGCACTCGATACCGAAGCACAGTATAAGCTGGCTATCCGGGAAAACGAAAATGAAATACGGAATTTTAAGATGCTCGTGGAAACATTGCAAAAGCAATGGGAGCTGGATGAAAAATCAGCAAAACAAACTACCGATCGGCAGCAGGAAAAATTAGAGGCTGCCCTGGCTGCTGACAAGGAATTGATACAGTCCATCACGGAAAAATTAGCCGGTAGTGAACAGGCACTATACGGTTGGTTAAATAAAAATAAACCAGGCTGGGAAGAGAGCATTGGCAAGGCCATCAGCGAACAGGTTCTATTTGATAACTCCTTAAATCCAACAATAGGTAAAGGGAACAGCAACAGTTTATATGGAATTGAGCTAAACCTGCAGGACTTACCGGTAAAAGTAAAATCACTGGCGGCCTATCAATCAGAATTAAAGCAACTGGAAAAAAATGTGGCAGATCAGCAAAAGCAGTTGGATTCATTGCTTAAACAACAGGTGCAACAGTTAGATAAGTTAAAGAAGAAATATCAGCCACAAGTAAAGGAAGCAAAGGACAGCTCTCTTGAAAAGCAATATAAACAGGAACAGGATACGCTGCAATTACAGCAGGCCCGTTTGCAGGTGAAGGATTGGGAACAGAAAGCGAAGCAAGCCAGGCAGGAAGCCATAGCGATCATTGATGCCAATATTGCTAAAGCCAGTGAGGCATTGGCAAAGGCACAATTATCCGCACAGCAAATTGAAAAGGAGCTGGAAAAACAATTGAAGTCGAAAGAAAGGGAGCATTCAAAAAAACTCAGCAGCATCGACCAGCAACTGGATCAGCAACTCGCAACCATCAACGAAGCCATCAGGATATATAAAGCAAACTGGCAGGTAGAAGAGCAGGAACTCCGGAAACGCAGGCAGCAGGCGCTGGCCGGCAAAGGTGCTGATACCAAACGCCTGGAGGCAATTGAAAATTTTATCCGGCAAACGAGAGGGGAATTACAGTTTATAGAAGACAACCGTGACCTTGCCGCTGAATATAAAAAGGATAAAAAAGAATTAATAGATAAAGCAGACAGTTTCAAATCGCAACGGGCCCAACTGGAAAAACAATATGGTACCGAATTGGAAAAATACCGCTTGCAGAAAGAAGCTTTCCAGCAAACCGCTAACGAACTAAACGATCGGTTGGTACAGGTTCAGAAACAGTTGAATCAACTGGAAGAAGATATGAAAGCCTTTTATCGCTTTCAGCAAACTGAAAGTTATTTAAGCCTCCCTGCCGCTTACACTGAGGAAAAGGAAATGTACAAGAATGAAAAAGATTGTCGTACCCTCATTGATGAAGTGAACCATTGTTACTATACAGCTATCAAGCGACTGGATGATTTGAAAGAAGCTGCCAATAAATTCCTGGGTAATTTTTCTGCACAAAATATTTTTCAGTTTCCGGAGATGTTGGGCGATAAACATGGCTACCAGGAATTTGCGGAAGAACTAAATGAATTTATCAACAACAGTAAAATTGATGAATATGAACGTCGGGTAAATGAACGTTTTGCCAATGTAATAAAACTGGTAGGAAAGGAAACCGGCGACCTGATGTCGAAGACCGGTGATATTCAAAAAGTGATCAGCAATATCAACCGTGATTTTGAGAACAAGAATTTTGTGGGTGCCATCCGGAAGATTGAATTGCGGATTGACGAAAGTGCCAACAGGGTGGTGCAGCTATTGCTGCAAGTAAAAAAATACAATGATGAACATAGTTTTGATATCGGCGGGCTCAACCTGTTTTCATCCACCGACCAGGAAAGCAAAAATAAAAAAGCCGTTGACCTGTTGAAACAACTCAGCAAGGCTATAACTGAATATCGAAAAGATACCATTGCTTTATCAGATTCTTTTGAATTGAAATTTAGGGTAGAGGAAAACCAGAATGATACAGGCTGGGTAGAGAAATTGTCGAATGTGGGTTCGGAAGGTACGGATGTTTTGGTGAAGGCAATGATCAATATTATGTTGCTGAATGTTTTTAAAGAAGGCGCCAGCAAAAGGTTTAAAGAGTTCAGGCTGCATTGTATGATGGATGAAATTGGCAAGTTGCATCCCAACAATATCAAAGGTATTCTGCAATTCGCCAACGACCGGAATATCTTACTGATTAACGGGTCGCCTACCGAAAACAATGCATTGAATTACCGGCATATTTACAAACTGGAGAAAGACAATAAACGCAATACCCGCATCAAAAGAATCATCACCCACCTGGCTACTGCTTAATGAAACTGCCGCTACATATCGCCCAAAAATTGCAGCAGTTATTACAAATAGGGCATTTGATTTCCGGATCGCTGATGCGGCACCCGGTGGTGAATAAAATGCTGGATGATGGGGTGCTTTTCAAAAAGCAGTTAACCAAAACCAGGTCGCAGGTTTACCTGCCCGATGTAGCTGTATTGAATGCTTACCTGCATAATCATTTTGGTATTGGGGACCTGGATTTATATATTCAAAAGCAATCAAAACAGGAATTATCACGTGCTGATTCGGTATCAATCTCAGGTGATTCGAAGTTGAAAAGTATCCGCACATTCAGTGGTTTTCTTACCAATGTTTACGAACCCGTTCCATGTTTGATGCAGGGCAAACCATTTGTGCTAAATCCATTACCAGGGGGTTTTACATTTATACAGGATTATAAAACATTTATACCTGATCCATCCATAGCCATTGTGGGTATTGAAAATGCGGAGAACTTCAGTAAAATAAAACAGCAGCAATACCTCTTTAAAGATATCCAGCCCTTGTTTGTAAGCAGGTACCCTCAAAGCAATGACCTTGTGAAGTGGTTGCAATCCATCCCCAATGCATACCTCCATTTCGGTGACCTCGATTTTGAAGGTATCAATATCTACTTGAATGAATTTGAAAAATACCTCGGTGACCGGGCCAGCTTTTTTATCCCGTCTCAAACGGAGGACTACCTGGTAAAATACGGGAACCGGGCTTTGTACAATAAGCAATTGTACAGGGCAGCCGATATTTCATCTGTACCTGAAAAAGGGATTCAACTGCTATTGGAACTTCTTCACCAACATAAAAAAGTATTAGAACAGGAGATTTTTATAGACAATCAATCAGAACAGGATTAAACAGGATTGCTGAAAATGCGAACAGGATTAAGGGATTTCGGGATGGACAGGATTTTTGAAATGCGAACAGGATTTAAGGATTCCGTGATAGTCAGGATTTTCCATTATGATTTGATGATTTCGTTGATTAATTTTATTCCTATCTAATTAAACCAATCCTGTATTCCTGTAATCTTTAAATCCTGTTTAAGACAATTACCTGAATTCAAGTAATCCCTAGATCTTGTTTAAGACAATTAGAAGTATTCCAGCAATCTCTAAATCCTGTTTAAAATGGATAATAAACCAAGCATGACTGACGCCATAAACCAGTTAACCCACAAAATAATTGGCTGCGCAATGCAGGTGCATCGTACTTTGGGAAACGGTTTTCAGGAAGTAATATATCAAAGAGCCTTGGCCATAAAATTTAATTTCCAGGGCATTCAATCTGTGCGGGAACAGGAAATGGACCTTTTTTACCGGGAACAACATATTGGTACCAGGAGGGTATATCTTTTTGTGGAGGGAAAAGTAATGGTCGAGATTAAAGCTGTTGAGCTATTGTTGGATGTACATAAAGCCCAGGCTATCAATTATTGTGAAGCCTGCAATATTGCAGATGGGCTGCTCATAAATTCTGGAAGTTCAAGTTTGGATTTTAAAAGGGTGTATAATAAAAAGCTTGTCAATCCTAAAATTCCGTAATCCTTTTAAAGACTGATTTAGGCATTAAAATTCAAAAAGTTAAATCACATTAATCCGTACACCATGCAGATAATACACACCATCCAAAACAGGATATATGAAATAAGAGGCGAAAGAGTGATGCTTGACAGGGATTTGGCATCCTTGTATGAGGTGGAAACAAAACATTTAAATGAAGCTGTAAAGCGAAACATCAAACGGTTTCCAGGTGACTTTATGTTTCAACTCACCAAATCGGAATATGAGGAACACCGCCTTCAAATTGAAAGGTTGGAAAACGACAATCCTTTTAAACCAAAAATCGCAACAATAAAAGTAGAAGATAATTCTTTAAGGTCGCAAATTGCGACCTTAAAAAAAGGAAGGGGCGGACATAGTAAATACCTCCCTTACGCTTTTACCGAACAAGGCATTGCAATGTTGAGTGGAATTTTAAATTCGGATAAAGCAATCAACATGAATATCGCTATCATGCGTGCCTTTGTAGAAGTAAGAAAGATTTTGTTAAAGGAAAATGATTTAAAAGAACAGCTAAAACAGATAAAAGAGCGCCTGGGTGAACACGACACCCAACTCAATCAAATTTACGATGCAATGGAAAACCTGCTCGATGAAAAGGCCGCTGAAAGGAAATGGAACGAAAGAGAAAGGATTGGGTTTAGGAAGTAAACAGGGGTATAAAAGGAAATAAAATAAATACGTAAATAGGTGAATAAGGCAGGAAGAATTCCAAAACACTAGAAGATCAGAGAGGGTATTAAAATCAAATATTTCGCTGCATAGCAATGTGCTTTCATTTCCCATTTAAGATTTTTATTCAACATAAAATCAGATTTGCTGATTTTTTTTCATTTTTTCCCTGATAACAATAGATATTTGCAAAATATTTCAAAATTGTAAAACGATCAATATGCCGAGTACTTTGTTTGATATGGTGTGGGACGCACACGTAGTAAGAAAAATTGAAGATGGCCCCGATGTATTCTTTATAGACAGGCATTTTATACATGAGGTTACCAGCCCGGTAGCATTTTTAGGATTGGAAACCAGGGGAATAAATGTGATGTTTCCCGAACATACTTTTGCCACGGCCGATCACAATACACCCACCATTAATCAGCATTTGCCGGTTGAAGATCCGTTATCGGCCAACCAGCTAAAAGCTTTGGAAACCAATTCAGCCAAATATGGTATTTCACATTGGGGACTAGGCAATCCAAAGAATGGTATCGTTCACGTAGTAGGCCCCGAAAATGGTATTACCCTTCCGGGCATGACGATTGTGTGTGGTGATTCGCATACTTCAACCCATGGCGCATTTGGTGCCATTGCTTTTGGAATCGGTACTTCAGAAGTGGAAATGGTTTTATCTTCTCAATGTATCATGCAGCCCAAGCCGCTGAAAATGCGCATCAATGTAAACGGAACCCTCGGCAAAGCAGTGACTCCAAAAGATGTAGCCCTCTATATTATTTCAAAATTAACTACGGCAGGTGCAACCGGATATTTTGTTGAATATGCCGGTGATGTTTTCCAAAAAATGAGCATGGAAGGCCGTATGACGGTTTGTAATATGAGTATTGAAATGGGGGCCCGTGGGGGAATGGTTGCGCCGGATGAAACAACGTTTTCATATATCAATGGCCGTGAGCTGGCACCAAAGGGCGAAGCTTGGGATAAAGCATTGGCATACTGGAAAACACTTAAAACAGATGAAGGTGCAATATTTGATCTGGAGTATAATTTTGATGCATCAGATATCGAGCCTATGATCACCTATGGTACCAACCCCGGCATGGGTATGGGTATTTCCAAATCAATACCAAAGGGAATTGATTTAAAAGGTGGTACAGCTACTTACGACAAGTCGCTTAAATACATGGGCTTTCAAGAAGAAGATGCCATGATTGGTAAAAAGGTGGATTATGTATTTATTGGCAGTTGTACCAACGGGCGTATTGAAGATTTTAGGGCTTTTGCATCGATTGTAAAGGGACGTAAAAAGGCCGAACATGTTACCGCATGGGTAGTACCTGGTTCTCACATTGTTGAAGAACAAATTAAGGCAGAGGGAATTTTGGATATTCTCACAGATGCCGGATTTTTATTACGTCAGCCGGGTTGTTCCGCCTGTCTTGCAATGAATGATGATAAAGTACCTGCCGGCAAATATGCAGTAAGTACCAGTAACCGCAACTTCGAAGGAAGGCAGGGACCTGGCAGCCGTACCTTACTGGCCAGTCCGCTGGTAGCTGCTGCTGCTGCTGTTACAGGATATGTAACCGACCCGAGAGATTTGATGTAGGGGATGAGTGTGATGAGTAATGAGTAATGAATGATGAGAAAGATGAGTAATGAATAATGAAAGTGAGTAATTACACATCAACTGTCCTTAAACCTTAAACCTTCCACCTTCAACCATCCACCTTAAACCTTCCACCTTCAACCATCCACCTTCAACCATCCACCTTCAACCTTCTAATATGGCTTACGATAAATTTAATGTGCTTACCAGTACCGCAGTTCCATTACCAATTGAAAATGTAGATACAGACCAGATTATACCTGCCCGGTTTTTAAAAGCAACTACCCGGGAAGGCTTTGGTGATAACCTGTTCAGAGACTGGCGTTACAATGCGGATGATACACCCCAACAGGAGTTTATTTTAAACAATCCAATCTACTCCGGTAAAATATTGGTGGGTGGCACCAATTTTGGCAGCGGCAGCAGTCGTGAACATGCGGCATGGGCAATTTATGATTATGGATTCCGTTGCGTGGTATCCAGTTTTTTCGCTGATATTTTTAAGAACAATGCCATCAACATGGGCATCCTGCCGGTGCAGGTAAGTCCTGAGTTTTTGGAGAAAATATTTGCTGCAATTGAAGCCGATCCAAAAGCTGAGTTCGAAGTAAATTTACCGGATCAAACCATTACCATTTTTGCCACTGGCGAAAGACAGTCTTTCAATATTAATGGCTACAAAAAAAATAACCTGTTAAATGGGTATGATGACATCGATTACCTGCAGGCCATGAAATCCGAGATCGCTTCGTTTGCTGAAGCACACGCAATATAAGACTGCAAAGAAATTTCATGGTGAGTCACCCCCAAAGGGTGACTCACCATGAAATTTCTCCCTCGACCCATTGATCTCCCGTTCAAAATATTAACAGTTCTCACAATACACACGTTGAAAAAGACTCCCATACAAATTGAAATAATGGATACAACACTCCGTGATGGTGAGCAAACCAGCGGTGTGTCATTTTCTGCATCTGAAAAATTAACCATTGCCCAGCTATTATTGACTGAGGTAAAAGTGGACAGAATTGAAATTGCCTCTGCAAGGGTGTCCGAAGGGGAGTTCCAGGCAGTTAAAAAAATTACGGATTGGGCGAAGAACAATGGATTTATAAACAGGGTAGAAGTGCTCACATTTGTGGACGGGGAAACCTCCGTAAACTGGATGCTGGAGTCGGGGGCGCAGGTAATGAACCTGTTGACCAAAGGATCATTAAACCACCTTACCCATCAACTCAAAAAAAAGCCGGAAGAGCATTTCGCAGAAATTGAAGCGGTAATTAAACTGGCTACTCAAAAGGGATTGCAATGCAATGTATATCTCGAAGACTGGAGCAATGGTATGCGCAATTCAAAGGATTACGTTTTACAATACCTTGATTTTTTACAGCATCAACCCATCAAAAGGGTTTTATTACCCGATACATTGGGCGTGTTAATTCCTTCGGAAACTTTTGAATATGTGTCCGAACTGGTAAAACGTTACCCGCAGTTGCATTTTGATTTTCATGCGCACAACGACTACGATTTGGGCACTGCCAATGCACTGGAAGCAGTAAAGGCAGGCGCACATGGCTTGCACCTTACCGTAAACGGAATGGGCGAAAGGGCCGGCAATGCACCGTTAGCGAGTGCCATAGCGGTGTTAAATGATTTTATGCCGGAAGTGAAGACTAATGTGGTAGAAAAATCATTGTATTCAGTAAGTAAACTGGTAGAAGCATTTTCGGGTTTCCGCATCTCCGCCAATAAGCCGGTGGTAGGTGAAAATGTATTTACCCAAACGGCCGGAATTCATGCCGATGGCGACAAGAAAAATAATTTATATTACAACGACCTGATGCCGGAACGCTTTGGCCGGCAGCGGAAATATGCACTGGGCAAAACCAGCGGAAAAGCCAATATTGATAATAACCTGCAGCAGTTAGGCATTCAGTTATCCGACGAAGATTTAAAGAAAGTTACCCAACGGGTAATTGAATTGGGTGATCGTAAAGAAATGGTAACACAGGCGGATCTGCCCTATATTATTTCTGATATTTTAGACAGCAACAGCATAGAACAAAAAGTACAGATCAAAAATTATGTGCTTACACATTCAAAAAATCTTCGTCCATCTGTTACTTTAAATATTTGCCTTAATGGTGAAGATTTTGAAGAGCATGCGCAGGGCGATGGACAGTATGATGCTTTCGTAAACGCATTGAAGAAAATATACAAACAGAAGAAAAGCGAGTTGCCGATATTGGTAGATTATACGGTTCGGATTCCGCCGGGTGGTAAGTCAGATGCATTGTGCGAAACCATCATCACCTGGCTACACAACGGCAAAGAATTTAAAACCCGTGGACTGGATAGTGACCAAACAGTGTCGGCTATAAAAGCAACAGAGAAAATGTTGAATATCATTTAGTTTTTTAGGCCACGAATACACGAATTGGCACAAATAAATACAATAAAAAAAATTGTGTCCATTCGTCCATTCGTGGCGACAATTTACATCTTAAGAAATCAAAAAATACAATCAATAAAATGGCAAAGAAAAACATACTCATCGTTCCCGGTGATGGAATTGGACAGGAAGTAACAGCAGTTGGTAAAAAAGTATTGGATAAAATAGCGGCTAAGTTTGGCCACGAATTTATTTATGATGAGGCCTTAATTGGCCATGTTGCCATTGAAGCAACCGGTGAGGCATTGCCTGCCGAATCATTGGAGAAAATGAAAAAATCGGATGCCGTTTTATTTGGTGCGGTAGGTCATCCGAAATATGATAATGATCCATCTGCTAAGGTACGTCCTGAGCAGGGGTTGTTAAAGATGAGAAAGGAACTGGGATTGTATGCCAACCTTCGTCCCATTAAATTATTTGATGAATTATTAAGTGCATCCAGCATTAAGCCGGAGATTTTAAAAGGCGCCGATATCTTGTTTTTCCGTGAACTGACCGGGGATATTTATTTCGGCGAAAAAGGCCGTAAAAACAATGGCGATACTGCTTATGACGTAGCCGAATACAGCCGCTACGAAGTTGAAAGAATTGGCCGTAAAGCTTTTGAAGCAGCCAGGACAAGACGCAAAAAATTGTGCTCGGTAGATAAAGCAAATGTATTGGAGACAAGCCGCCTGTGGAGGGAAGAAATTCAAAAGTTAGCGCTGGAATATACAGATGTGGAAGTAGAATACCAGTTTGTAGATGCAACCGCCATGTTGTTGATAAAAGATCCATGCAGGTTTGATGTGGTAGTTACCGCCAACCTGTTTGGCGATATCCTAACCGATGAAGCATCACAGATTGCAGGTTCCATGGGAATGCTGGCTTCTGCCTCCATTGGAGACGGAACCGGAGTTTATGAGCCTATCCACGGCTCAGCACATGACATTACTGGTAAAGGAGTAGCCAATCCGTTGGCATCCATTTTATCAGCCGCTTTGTTGCTGGATATTTCGTTTGGTATGAAGGAAGAATCTGAACTGGTAATCAGCGCAGTTGACCAGGTGTTAAAAGCAGGTTTCCGTACCCGTGATATTGCAGATGCCAATACTCCTGCTGATAAGTTATTGGGCACAGATGCGATGGGAGAAGAAGTATTGAAATTTTTGTAGTTGTATTTTTAATTGTTGAGCCGCTCCAAATAAAAAAAGGGATGATATTTTTATCATCCCTTTTTTATATCTGAATTCAGTTAAAAGAACTAGAAAGTGCGGAACGCCTTTAGTCCAAAGGAAGATAAACTACCGCCGGTAACCGAAGTACCTGTGTAATGTAGCAATACCTGAAAATTTCCCAGGTCGTATCCAATCTGCGGACTATATAAAAATCCGCCTGTTGATGTTCCCGATGAAGTCCATCTGCTATAGCCAACTCCGGCGCCTGCAAAAAAACCACCCGCTTTAAATCGGGCGCCTGCCATGATTGGTATGTTCAGCAAACTAGCGTCATCTCCACCATAATAGCTTTCACCCTTAAAAACATTCAAAACCTGCCTGTGCAAACGCAGCAATGCTTTCTGTAAGGTTGTAAACACCCAATACTTCAAATCCGGCTCCTTAGACAGTTGATTCTTTCAAGTCGCCTACCGGAATGGAAATTGTACCGCCAATTCCAAATTTAAATGTCTTCTCATCTTCATAGTCCTGGGCAAAAAGATGAAAGGAACAAAATGCAATTGCAAGAAATAGTGCTGCTTTTTTCATAATTGTATAGATTGGTTAAAGTTTAATTAAGGTGTCTTTTTATTAATCGGTGTTGATTCAACCAGGTAGAACGTTGGTTGGAGTTTTGTGTTTGATGGGATGGTTAACCTACATGCTGTCCAAAAAAGAATGGGATTAAAAATTGAATACTGAAACATGTATTTTTAGCAAGGCATTTAATAACAAAAGTGGTAATATGATAAGGTTGGGAGGTGCTGTTTTATAACAGGCCTGATGCAGAAATTGGAGCATGTACTGTATTGTTGGTAAATAGGGTAGGGTTAATTGAATAAGTGGCTAAGGTAGCGTTTTGGAAATTACCATACAATCTAAATTTATCGGATTGATTAATAACAAAAAAGCAAAGTAGTTAACTGGCCCTGCCGTGGTTCATGTCTCCACGAATCTCTACATGAATATGTTGGATGAACTAAATAAAATCATTTAATTACGGATGGTAGCGGCATTGACGCACCTTTTCAATATTGCTAACGAACCAGTGCGCCGATGATTTTAAACGATTTGAAAAGCTTGCTGCCTCGTGTAATTATGAAATACAAATGTTATTCGCAATTATTCTGACACACTAATTCTGAGTGGCTTTCACCAGAGGTAATGATAGTTACCATTTTAAATTAATTGTGCGATGTAAAATCATATTTTTTATTTGAATTTAAAAGTATATTTTTATACTCTCAATTCTAAAAAACTATACTATGGCAAAAAATCAGAAATATGATAAAAGAGTATCACCAAAATCTCCTCAGTATCTTGTTTCAAAACCTGAAACAGGTAAGGTGTCACCAAAATCTACATCAAAATTTCATGAAAGTAGTGCCAGTATTAAAGAACGTGTTCTAAAAAGTACCTTAGCAACTGCAAGTTTTGATTCCGGAGTGTTACACAGTGGCAGTTTCAGGCATAGCACTTCAATAATTGTCGATAATGCAGACAAACCTGAATGGCAAATGACGGCAATAGAAAAAATGGATATGGTGCGGGAAGGTGTAAGCAAAAAAAATCTGGAAAGTCTCAAAAGAAAAACCAATCTGGATTATGATAAACTGTCCACTTTGCTTTCTACAACCAGGGCAACATTAATTAATAAGAAAGGAACAGAACATTTCGGTGCTGCTCTCAGTGAAAGAATTGTAAGTATAGCAGATTTATATTCCTATGGCTTTGAAGTATTTGACGACGAAACTAAATTCAATCAGTGGGTATTCCGCCCAAATCAGGCTCTGGGCGGAAAACAGCCCTTTGAATTACTGGACAATCAGTTTGGGAGGGAAGAAGTAAAAAATGTGATTGGCAGAATAGATTACGGTGTTTACTCTTAAAACAAAAGCATGTTAGTTTACAGAGTTGGCAGAACAAAATATGCAAGTGATTTAAAGGGAGAAGGAGCTAGACTTTTCGGGGGAAGATGGAATAATAAAATGGTTGGGTGTCTTTATACTTCAGAGAGTAGAGCTTTAGCGTTGCTTGAGTATACAGTGAATGTTAATATAGATGATATTCCTAGAAATTTGAGTATCACAACAATAGAAATACCAGATCGATTGATTAAGATTTTGAAGGAAGCAGATTTACCAGGAGATTGGAAAAATTCGCCTGCTCCATCCTCTACAAAGAATTTTGGATCGATGTTGCTGTTGAAAGCAGCAGAACCAGTCATCAAAATTCCCTCCACAGTAATTCCTGTTGAATTTAATTATTTGCTAAATCCCCTACACCCAGAAAGCAAAAAATTCAAGATAATTGATATGAATGATTTCATATACGATGTTAGGATAAAAACAGTTTAGATACAGCGATTGTCATTGATAGTAATGTAGTAAATAGATCACTATTTTACACAATATTTTGAGATCGAAATATAAATTAAAGTGCCACGCTGCCGTGCTTCGTATCGCAAATCACTACATGAATTTGTTGGATAAACTAAATAAAATCAATTAATTTGTAATGGTAGCGGCATTGTAGAAGATTGCAAGGAAGCCAAGGCATTCCTGTGAACCATGAAGGAATTTATTGAACAGTTGTTTAAGTAAGCTAGCCGGCTGGCTTTGATCAGTGAGCCACGATGCATGTCATCCGGGTTCCCTTCAACCTGTACACTACCATTACAACTTCGTCGATTTTCTCAGTATCAAAGCAGATGGAATAATAATATCTTCTTTTGGCAATTCAAATTTTTTTCCGAGGAGTGCTTTCATTAAAATAGCAGCGGCTGTTTTACCAATCTCAAATGCCGGCTGTACAATGGTTGTAAGTGGCGGGTTTAAAAAAGAAGCTGTATCTAAATTCGAAAAACTAATCACCTGTATATCTTCGGGTATACTCAATTGTAAGTCGTAACATGCCTGGTAAATCGTGACCGCCAGTTTTTCAACAGAAGCTAAAATACCATCTGCCCGTTTGGCGGTTTGTAATTTTTTTTTCAGTAACAAAAAATCATTTTTAGGATCGTTATTAAACGTGAGAATATTTTTTTCTTTTACTTTCATTCCGTTATCATGCAGGGCGTCTTTATATCCTGCCATTCGCTTGCTGGAAATGGAAAGGGTGGATGAAAAGGACAGGAAGAGAATTTGACTACACCCTTTTTTTACCAGGTGTTGGGTTGCCTGGTAGGCACTTTCATAATCATTGGTGGTAATTTTAATGGTTTCAATTTCGTCCACTACCCTGTCAAAGAATACCAAGGGTACCCCCATGTTCATTAAATTATTGATATGGGTACAGTTGGTTGTTTCTCTTGATACCGACATCAACACACCATCCACCCGGCCACTCTCAAAATCTTTCAGGATTGTCTTTTCTTTTTCAAAGCTTTCATGCGTTAAATAAATCAGTACATGATAACCCTTCTCTACTGCAACTGATTCAATCCCATTAATGGCCTGGGCGAAAAAACTATCTACCACTTCCGGAATCACCACACCAATTGTTTTACTGTTTCTTCTTCGCAGGCTGCTTGCGTATGGATTGGGTACATAGTCTAATTTTTCAACCAGTTCATTTACTCTCAGCTTGGTTTCTTTACTTATCTCGTGGCTATCCCGGATTGCCTTTGAAACAGTGGATTTGGAAAGCTGGAGTTCTTTGGCCAACATCTTTATGGTAGGCTTATTCATCTGTTGTTTAATTCATTTATGTTTTCCAAAGCAGGAAGCTTACAAATTTAGTATTTTGTACGAAATCGGTTTCGTAAATAATAGCGGGGCCAAGTGGTCAAATCATTTTTTAAAAGCTCAATTTAGCATATCGAATTGCATATAAATCTAAAACTGCTGCTTGTATGACAACTTCTTCAAATCATTTTGATAAGAGCGAAATCAATCCTTTAAAAAGTCTCGATGTGTGGGAGGAAGATGTATTGGAACGGTATCCCGATCCGGCATTGATCGCCCATGATAAATCAACAGAAGCCTACCGCAATTATGAAAGCCCCGAACGGGATACTGTACGGGAGTTTTACCGCCTCAACCATACTTACCAGGGTTATGATTTTGTATTAGACAAAAAAGAAAGCTATCTAAAATTTGATAAAAAGGAAATGCCCGTTTGGGATGCATTCCGGTTTTTAAATGAACTGGTAGATGATTCTGACCCTGATACAGATCTGGATCAGTTTCAGCACCTGTTACAAACGTCTGAAGCTATCCGCAGACATGGCCATCCCGACTGGATGGTAATGACCGGACTGTTGCATGATATGGGTAAAGTGTTGTGCCTTTTTGGTGAACCTCAATGGGCAGTAGTAGGCGATACCTTTCCTGTTGGTTGCGCCTTTTCTGACAAAATTGTGTATCCCGAATTTTTCAAAGAAAATCCTGATTTCAACGATGAGCGCTACAATACAAAGTATGGTGTGTACACACCCAACTGCGGATTTAATAATGTTCATCTTTCATGGGGCCACGATGAATATGTTTACCAGATGGCGAAGAATTATTTACCTGAGCCTGGTTTATATATGTTGCGGTACCATTCCTTTTACTCACAACACAAGGAACATGCATACGATCACCTGATGGATGCGCATGACCATGAGATGTTTAAATGGGTGGATATCTTTAATTCCTACGACCTGTATTCAAAAAATCCAACACCTCCCGATTGGAATGGTTTAAGGCCATATTACGAAAGCCTGGTTGCAAAATATTTACCCGAAAATTTGAAGTTTTAACCGACAGATTCAATTTTTTTATAGCCGTATTAATAATTGTAATACCATCAATTATTAGTGGGTTATATTGATATGTTTTATTCACCAATTTTTTAAAACAGAAAAACTATAAAAAGATGACCTCCCAAAATTATCGCTGACAAGGCGAGTTCGATTTATTTAAACCACTAAAACAAGAAGTGCACGAAGCTGCGCAAAGTCCTGGTGAAACTGAGCGTTTTTGCGTCCTGTTGGTTCAAAGCGTTATGAATGTTTGTACTTTTTTTTATTGTTTAGCAAACGAAAAGGTGCAAATTTATCCCTTGAGAAGTATAACTCCGTTTACCATTTTGTTATAAGGTAGCAGGAATAATTAACGGAATAGATTATTATTGCTCTACTGTGAATGTCCTGCATTTGATTACGATTTAAAAACTGCCAATGAATAGATTGCAAACTGCCGATTACATTGTTTTCTTTGTTTATTTTATTGCCGTATCTGCCTATGGATATTATATCTATCATCGAAAGAAATCGGCCACTACCAGTTCAAAAGATTTTTTCCTGGCAGAGGGTTCCCTTACCTGGTGGGCCATCGGTGCTTCGCTGATTGCTTCCAATATTTCGGCAGAGCATTTTATTGGCATGTCTGGCTCGGGCTTTGCACTGGGGCTGGCCATCTCCACTTATGAATGGATGGCAGCAGCTACCCTGATCCTTGTGGCCGTTTTCATCATCCCGGTTTATCTGAAGAACAGGATATTTACCATGCCACAGTTTTTATCGATGCGGTACAATGATAAGGTAAGTACCATTATGGCGGTATTCTGGCTACTGGTGTATGTATTCGTAAACCTCACTTCCATAATTTATCTCGGAGCGCTCGCTATATCGTCTATCTCCACTATCAGTTTTGAATGGAGTATTGTAGGCCTGGTAGTTTTCTCTTTGTTTGTTACGCTGGGTGGTATGAAAGTAATTGGCTATACCGATGTAGTGCAGGTGGTGGTATTAATCCTCGGTGGATTGGTAACTACTTATCTTGCGCTTTCATTGCTATCAGAAGAATATGGTTTTGGTAAAGATATATTTAAAGGCCTTTCTATATTAAGAAAAGAGGCGCCTGAACATTTTCATATGATATTTAAATCTTCCGATAAATATTACAAGGAATTGCCGGGCTTGTCCGTGTTATTTGGAGGAATGCTCGTCAATAATCTGGCCTACTGGGGATGCAATCAATACATCGTGCAACGTGCATTAGGAGCCGATTTAGCAACAGCCCGTAAAGGGATTTTATTTGCCGCCTTTTTAAAACTACTGGTACCGGTGATTGCGGTTTTACCTGGTATTGTAATGTATGTGCTGCATAACAAGGGACTCTTTCATCCGGAGATGTCAGATGCTGCCGGCAATATTAAACCCGACCATGCTTACCCAACTTTGATGAACCTGTTGCCTGCAGGTTTAAAGGGCATTGCATTTGCCGCATTGACTGCTGCTGTGGTTGCTTCACTAGCCGGAAAAGCCAACAGTATCTCTACCATTTTTTCATTGGATATTTATAAAAAATATTTTGATAAAGAAGCCACCGAAAGAAAGATGGTATTGGTGGGACGATGGGCTGTTGTTATTGCTATGGTAATTGCCGCTATTGTAACACCCGCTTTGAAATCGCTGGACCAAGCCTATCAGTTTATACAGGAATATGTAGGTTTTATTTCACCCGGAGTGCTGGCTATTTTTCTGTTAGGTTTTTACTGGAAGCGTACCACTGCCAATGCTGCCATGGCAGGCGCTTTGTTAACGATTCCGATTTCAACAGTGTTGAAATTTCTACCGGTTTGGTCCAATGGTGTTTTCCCTGATTATCCTTTTTTAGACAGGATGAGCATCACCTTTGTATCCATCGTATTGATCATGATTGCCATGAGCCTGGTATTTCCTAAAAAGGAAAATGATGTACATGTGATTGAAATAGATAAATCCATGTTTCGGATTACACCGGGCTTCGCCATTGGTTCAATTATAATTATAGGAATATTGGTGGCGCTGTATACTGTTTTTTGGTAAGATACAAACCCAGCAGGGAAAACTATTGCGGTAGCAATGTGATGCTTTCAAACATGATCATTGAGGGCCATCTTTTACTGATGAGGGGTGTGGAAAAGCAGAACCCTTCCATTTTACAGCGTACCAATGTGCAAGAGGTAATAATAAAGATGCCAACTGGCGATTTCCAAAAGGAGCTACAAAAGGTAGATATGGAGCTGTTAGAAATATTTACTTTAGGAATATAAAAATGTTATAGTGAAAATGGAATCTATGCAAGTGGTGAATCAGCGGATAAAACTGTGTATAATGTATTTGACCAGGTAGATATTTTTATTGATAAAACTACAACTATACCGGGTAAAGTAAAACGACCGCAGGACCGCCAATGTAGATGGTTTTATAAAAAGGAGAAACATCTGGTTTTTATTTTGACAAGGCAACCGGTATTACCAAAGGAAACTGTTCACTGATTTGGGGTAACATAAAGCCTTCCTACGTTGCGCATACATTGGAAAGTTACAGCGTAAAATGCTTGAAATAAAGTTCTTGACGGTGTAGCTGCTTCACCGATAAAACTGCCTTCGCAAATTAAAAAATAATGAACTCATATAAAGCTTTATTACTCTTTAAAAACAACAATACATTATGAAGTCAACAGGCTATCCAGCTTCGGCATGGTTTTTTATCTAAACGCATAGATAATATTTCAGAAAATATTTTGTTTTTATGCCGGAGTAGTATGTTAGATAAATTATTAAACCATTGTAAAAATTAAAAGTTATGCCAAACCACCCAATTCCACAGGAAGTACCTGATATTCCACAAGAAGTTCCAGTGCCGGAAAAAATGCCTGAAATTACGCCTGACATTGCGCCCGATGAAAATCCCCCCCTGCCCGTTGAGACACCAATCCAGATCCCGGTAGAGGATCCGGGTGAAACGGAAAGTCCTGTAGAAGTCCCCCCTATGACATAATAAATTGTTGTATAATGAAAAATGAAGCAGCAATAACCGCTGTTAGCTGCAAGGTATCAAAGTAAAAAGTTCCGCTTTTGAGGAGGGCGGAATGATACCCGCAACATATACCTGTGAAGGAGAAAATATCAGTCCTCCATTGGAATTAGCGCAGATTCCAACAGAAGCTAAGAGTCTGGTATTAATCGTAGACGATCCCGACGCACCCGGTAAAACCTGGGTACATTGGCTTGTCTGGAACTTACCGGTTACCCATCATATAAAAGAAAATGAAGTGCATGGAACTGAAGGAATCAATGATGGACAAAAGCATCATTATATTAGGCCCTGCCCACCGTCAGGAACGCACCGGTATTTCTTTAAAGTATATGCGTTAAACAGTTTGCTTGATCTTCCTGCAAATACAGATAAAACACAATTGGAAAAAGCAATGAGTAAACACATTATTGGATTTGGGGAGTTGATTGGCTTGTATAAAAAAAGAGGAAACGAGTGATGAGTAATGATTAATGAGTGATGAGTGACGAGTGATGAGTAATGAATGAGAGTAATGAATGTAATATTCTTTCGAGATTACTTCTATTATGAAGTTTACCTTCACTGTCAAACCGTCAACCCTCAACCCTCAACCCTCAACCCTCAACCATCAACTAACCATTAGAATCGTTAGTTAAATAAATTAATTGCTTCTCGTTGATGATGCCAATATTTTTATTGTCGATGGTAATAATTTCATCGTGTACAAATTCATTCAATATTCTAAAAACGGTTTCATAAGTTGTGCCGGTGTATGAAGCCAGGTCCTGCCTGCTTATAATAATGTTGATGGCTCCTTCCGCTGTTACGCCAAATTTGTTTTTTAAAGAGAGTAGTGAGTAGGCTACACGCCCTTTTACCTGCATGTGCGCCAGGTTATTCATTTTTCTTTCAGATCGTTGTAATTCATCCGCATAAAACATCAATAGGCGAATCGTAAACTCATTATTGATTCGCAGGGTAGTTTTAAAAAAGTCAAGATCAACAAAACAGGCTGTGGTTGATTCCAACGCTGTGCCGGAAACGGGATAGATAATTTCCTCGCCTAACCCCCGGTGTCCAATAATATCCCCGTTTTTCGCAAAACGAATGATTAATTCTTTCTCCATGCCCCATTTTTTATGAACTTTTGCAGTACCGGTAAAAATAAAAAACATGCCTTTTACTTCTTCACCTTCTTTAAATATCAATTCTCCTTTTTTGTAATGTATTGTTTTTTTATTCGCTGCAATGGCGGGTAACCATTCAGGTATACAACAGCTACACAAAAAGCAACTTTTCAGATCGCAATCGTTTTTTTTTATCTTCATAGGTAGGGAAGTTAAGCGCTAAATCCAATGTAAAAAAATAAACCAGGTGTTATTCTTTTTGTTATTATTTATAGAGGGATTGACTGCAATGATTGTTTAAAGGAAATAGAATTAATATTTATGATTGATTCAACGATTTTTTTTGATTTCGTGAAATGAAGTTTTACCACCTCCCCGACAATAATAATAGCAGGGTTTGTTAATTCAGCAAATTGCGCCTTAAATGTAATATCATTCACTTTACCAATCACCATTTTTTCATTAGGTGTTGTGCCGTCCTGGATAATGGCAACAGGGGTATCTCCTTTTCCGTTTGCTGAAAATATATCCATGATAGCTTCCAGTTTACTCATGGCCATTAAAATTACTACAGTTGCCGATGATTGTGCTGCCAGTTTGATGTCGGAAGATATTTCACCGGATTGTGTCGTACCGGTAGTTACCCAAAAGCTTTCATTAATCCCCCTGCAGGTCAGTGGTATCATTTGCGATGCCGGTACGGCTATGGCGCTGGTTATACCCGGTATTACCTGTACGTCGATCCCAGCATTCCGGGCTGTTTCAATCTCTTCCTGGGCCCGGCCAAATACAAAAGGATCACCACCTTTTAATCGAACTACATGGCCATGAGATTGCGCATACTCAATAATCAGCATATTAATTTCCTGTTGGGAAAGGGCATGACAACCGTAGCGTTTCCCAACAAACCTTTTAATGGCACCGGGAGCAGCATAATTTAGTAACACTTCATTGGCAAGCGCATCATATAATATCACGTTTGCAGTTCCAATTATTCTTATTGCTTTTAATGTAATTAGTTCGGGATCTCCCGGCCCTGCCCCTACAAGTGATAGCAAAGGTGTAATCATAATAATTATATTATTATTAAAAATATGTAATTAAATTTCAGTCAAATATACTAATTAATGAAATTTAAACCCTACTTTTATGATGTAAGTAATAAAAAACATGTTTAAACATAAGAACAACACTTGTTAAATATTAAATACAAAAAATAATAATACGACGATTGCCTGCTACTTCCTTTTGGTCATCTTACAATGTTATCACCATGAAAGTAGTAATTATAGGTAATGGAATGGTTGGATATAAGTTTTGTGAAAAACTTTCATCAAAAACTTCAGACGTTGAGTTGGTCGTGTTTGGAGAAGAAGTGAGGCCAGCCTACGACCGCGTACATTTAAGCGAGTATTTTGCAGGTAAAACTGCCGCCGATCTAACCATGGCCGATATAGATTGGTACGAAGGAAATAATATAAAACTACATCTGGGCGATCCCGTTCAGCGCATTGACCGTGCCGCCAAAACAGTTCACTCGCACAAAGGCATTACAGAATCTTACGATTACCTGGTGATGGCAACAGGTTCATCCGCATTTGTTCCTCCAATACCCGGCGTTGATAAACAGGGGGTATTTATATATAGAACGATTGAAGATCTTGAAATGATGAGTACCCACGCCCGGAAAGCTAAAACCGGTGCTGTAATGGGTGGTGGATTATTGGGATTGGAAGCTGCCAAAGCCATGCTCGACCTGGGTATCTCCAATACACAGGTTATTGAATTTGCTCCCCGCCTTATGCCCCGTCAAATTGATGACGCAGGCTCCTCCATATTAAAAAATAAACTGGAACTCCTTGGTCTTAAGATTCATACCAGCAAAAATACCAGTGAAATATTAGGTGGTGAAACGATCACCGGAATGAAGTTTTCGGACGATACCACTATTGATGTTGATATGCTTGTAATTTCTGCCGGTATTAAACCAAGAGATGAACTGGCAAAACAATGCGGATTGGAAACCGGCCCCCGCGGTGGAGTAGTGGTAAACGAAAAATTACAAACAAACGATCCCAGTGTTTTTGCAATAGGCGAATGTGCTTTATACAAAGGAATGATTTACGGACTGGTAGCGCCTGGTTATGAAATGGCTGATGTAGTAGCTAAAAACCTGTTGGCCTTAATAAATACTGCTAAAGAATCGACTTTTGAACCCTCAACTAATGAAGGCACTGTGGATAATCCAGTGCCTTCTAAAATCCCCCCTTCGGAGGGTGGGGGGGCCATTTTTACCGGCTACGATATGAGCACCAAACTTAAATTGATTGGGATAGATGTGGCCAGTTTTGGAGATCCTTTTATAGAAGGCGACAATATAAGAAGCGTAGTTTTTGAAGATACCATGAAAGGTATTTACAAAAGAATTAATATTTCCGCTGATGGCAAAGAATTATTAGGAGGGGTACTGGTGGGTGATGCGGATCAATATAATATGTTGTTGCAGACATGCAAGAATAAAGTGGTGTTACCACCAAACCCGGAAGATGTGATATTGGGTGCGAGGGGTGGTGAAATGGAGGCTGGTGCAGGTGTACAGGGTTTGCCGGATGACGCCATGATATGCAGTTGCGAAAGTATCAGCAAGGGCGATATATGTAACGCAGTTTCGGCGCAGGGCTGCGAAACCCTGGATGCCATTAAAAAATGTACAAAGGCAGGTACCGGTTGCGGTGGATGTATACCAATGGTGAAGGACCTGATGGTATACACCATGAAATCGCAGGGGAAATATGTACGCAACGTTTTATGCGAACATTTTAATTACAGCAGGCAGGAGATGTTTGACCTGGTAAAAATAAATGAACTAAAATCCTATGATGAGGTACTCGATAAATTGGGAAACGGCGACGGATGCGAATTGTGTAAACCTCCAATTGCGTCTATCCTGGCCAGTTTGTGGGGCGAAATGATATTGAAAAAAGGAAATGATACCGCACAGGATAGCAACGACCGGTTTTTGGCAAACATTCAAAAAGGTGGAACTTATTCCGTGGTGCCACGCATACCGGGCGGAGAAATTACACCTGATAAATTAATTGTAATAGGGCAGGTAGCCAAACAATACAATCTCTATACAAAAATTACCGGCGGACAAAGGATCGATCTGTTTGGCGCACACCTGGGCGACTTGCCGGATATCTGGGGGCAGTTGATTGCCGCCGGCTTCGAAAGCGGCCATGCCTATGGCAAATCACTGCGTACCGTTAAAAGCTGTGTGGGTAGTACCTGGTGTAGGTTTGGGCTACACGATAGCGTTAGTTTCGCCATACGTATTGAGGAGCGTTACCGTGGCCTGCGCTCTCCCCACAAATTAAAAGGCGGCGTAAGTGGCTGTATAAGGGAATGTGCCGAAGCGCAAAGTAAGGATTTCGGTATTATCGCTACTGAAAAAGGCTGGAACCTGATGGTATGTGGCAATGGTGGAAGTAAGCCACAGCATGCCTTGTTGTTAGCTGCAGACCTGGATAGCGAAACCTGCATTAAATATATTGATCGTTTCCTGATGTTCTATATCAGAACTGCCGATACCTTAACAAGAACAGCTACCTGGCTAAATAAAACGGAAGGCGGTATTGACTATCTCCGTAATGTAGTAGTTAATGATAGTTTGGGCATGGCGCAACAATGGGAAGATGAAATGCAGAGCCTGGTGGATTGTTATAAATGCGAATGGAAAGAGGCGATTGAAAACCCGGAGATTAAAAAGCGTTTTAATCATTTTGTAAACGCTCCCGAAGTAAAAGATCCTTCTGTTAAATTTGAAGAAATGCGGGATCAGAAAAAAGTGTCAGATTGGAAATGATTTTTTTACAATTATTAATTAATGTCCGGGCTAATATGCAATAAAGCTATTATTCCTGTGGATACCCAAACCGCGATTGGTTGCTTTTTTTATTATTGCTTACCCCTTTTTTTTTCGATTGCCTGCGTTCAAACGATTGTTTACTTTTTTATTCAGCGATGAATAATCATTCCATGTTTTCTATATGAAATAAGTAACCCGGCGTTCCGGGATTGGGATAACTTTTAAAAAATAAAAAAATGCAAACACTAACAGATCAAAATACAACAACCTGGTTTGTAGCCTGCAATGTGGCAGATGTTCCTGCTAACGGTGGTGTGTGTGTAAAATACGAGGATACCCAAATCGCCTTGTTTCATTTTGCCCGCAGGGGTGAATGGTATGCCACTCAAAACGAATGTCCGCACCGCAGGCAGATGGCGCTTAGCCGTGGTATGATCGGCACCCAGCAGGATGAGCCCAAAGTAGCCTGCCCGTTTCACAAAAAAACATTTTCGCTTGCAACAGGTGAATGCCTCACGGGGGATGAGTGCAGCATAAAAACTTACCCTGTAAAAGTGGAAGAAGGTAAAATATTTATTGGGATAGAAGAATAAAAACGAAATATAAAAACACGAATTGCAGAAACCAATTTCACGAATTAAAAAATGTCAGTTATCTGAATCAAAAAAAAGGAATTTAATAAGGAGACAGGTATCTGTTTATTAATTCGGTTTTAAAAAATTCATGTTATAAAAATAAAAACCCCGGCCGATGTGGAAATTGAACCGGGGCTGATTTTAAATTGATCACAACCTAAAACCAAAAAACAAAACTATGAGTAAAATTTTTAAAAACTTTATTTGCATATGGATGATTTTCATGATCATCGTCGTTTCATTCAATGCCAATGCACAATTTACACTAACAGGACAGTTACGAACCCGTACTGAGGTACGGAATGGGCTGGGCAACCTTGTTTTAAAAGGATCAAAATCCGCGGCTTTCACCTCTCAGCGTACACGTTTGATTTTTGGATACAAATGGGATAGATTAACCTTTGGCGCAAGTGTACAGGATGTAAGGGTTTGGGGACAGGATGCTTCCTCCATTTCCAATTCGGATGGTAGCAAACTGATGTTGCACGAAGGCTGGGCTGATCTTGCATTATTCAATAAAGCAGATACAACTATTAAGACAATGGGAATTGAGCTGATGAGCATAAAAATCGGCCGCCAGGAATTAAATTATGATGACGTTAGATTAATAGGCAACCTGGATTGGTTACAACAAGGACGGCGTCATGATATGGCCTTGTTAAAAACCCTGCATAAAGGCTGGCAGGTAGATATAGGATATGCCTTCAATCAAAACTCAGATGCATTCGGCGTTACCGGTACAGGTTATGTACCTTCAAATGTTGCACCCTACGTAAAAAATTCATTGGGTTTATTGGTACCCACCCCTGCGGGTATTTTGCCAATGGCACCTTCGGGAAATGCGGGTAACAATAGTACAAAAACCGGTGCTCCTGTTTGGTTAAATCCACCCACAACGAACGGCGGTAACCAGGATTATAAATCTTTCACCAGTTTATATATTAGTAAAAAATTCAACCAAACTAAATTATCCGCATTGTTCTTCAATGACAATTTTGGTAAATATAAAACTGATTCAGCAGGAACTGCCACAGCAGGATATGTTTATGGAAAAAGATTTATTTCCTCCGGCGCAAGTGATACCTATGATTACGTTGGTAACAACAGCAGGTACACCTACGGTTTAATGGTTAACCGCACCATGGGCAATGCTTCCGGATTTGGCAAGATCTCTATCCAGGCTGCTTATTATGCACAAAGTGGAAAGAACCGGGATGGTGTAAAAATGAAAAATGCCTATCATTACACCGTTTCAGCTACCTATCAAAAAGGAAAAATAAGTATTACTCCGGGATATGATGTATTGAGTGGTAACAAGGCCAATACAACCACAGATGAAAAATTTGATCCGTTGTATGGTACTCCTCACAAGCATTGGGGCTATATGGATTTCTTTTATGTTGGAACAGGTTCACCCGCCGGTGGATTAAAAAATCCTTACCTAAAATTTAAATATACAGGCAATACTTTAAGTGCGGGTGTTGATTTTCATTTGTTCTTAACAGATAAAGACATGGCCAGGGCCGATGGAAGTTTAATTGATAAGAAACTTGGAAATGAGTTGGATTTTTTGGTGAATTATAACATGAATAAGTTCACCAATATCGAATTGGGCTACTCCGTTATGAATGCAACAAGCAGCATGGCTTTTGCCAAGGGCCAGGCCACCACAGATGCTATAGCAAATACTTACAAAAAGGCGGGTAACTGGTTTTACTTAATGCTTCGTTTTACGCCTTATTTCTTTTATGCAAAACCTATTGCCAATAAAAAATAGCACTTGCAACGGAAAATATCAACCTAACTAAATTTTTGTAAAAAAATAAACCATTAAAATTATGAATCAGCCGCTCACCAAATTGAATGTACTTAGTTTTAAAGGCATTCAAATGCAAACCTTCCATATTACCTGGCTTACTTTTTTCGCCTGTTTTTTTGGATGGTTTGGTTTAGCCCCGTTAATGCCCACCATACGCCAGGACCTTGGCCTTACCAAAGCAGAAGTAGGTAATACAATCATTGCTGCGGTGTCCGCTACCATCTTTGCCCGTTTGATTATTGGTAAATTATGCGATACCTGGGGCCCACGTAAAACATACACTGCTTTGCTGTTGATTGGTGCCTTCCCGGTTATGTTGGTGGGTTTGGCGCATAGCTATACCTCCTTTCTTTTATTTCGTTTGGCCATCGGTGTTATTGGGGCATCGTTTGTTATTACCCAGTTTCATACTTCGGTAATGTTTGCCTCCAACATCAAAGGCACTGCCAATGCAGTTGCAGGCGGGTGGGGTAATTTGGGTGGTGGCGTTACCAATATGCTGATGCCCGTAATTTTTGCTTCCATTGTAGGTTTTGGCTATACAAAAGCGGAAGCATGGCGCTATGCAATGATCATACCTGGAGTGATGTTATTGATAATGGCGTTTGTTTATTACAGGTATACAAAAGACACACCTGCCGGTAACTACAGTGAGATCAACCGCCTTAAAAAGGTAACTGGAAAAACCGACTGGAGCATTTTGGCTGACTGGCGTGTATGGGCACTTTCTTTAGCATACGCGGTATGCTTTGGAATGGAAATAACTTTTGATGGTGTGGCTGCTTTACATTTTACTGATACCTTCCATTTGAACCAGGGTGCTGCCGGTTTTTGGGCGGGAACCTTTGGTTTTATGAATATTTTTGCCCGGGCACTGGGCGGTATTTCAGCCGACAAGGTGGGTAAAAAATATGGCATGAGAGGCAAGGGAATTCTATTGGCAATTATGTTGTTGCTGGAAGGATGCGGCATACTGCTTTTTGCTTTGGCCGGATCATTGGAAATGGCGATTGTATCAATGGTAACTTTTGCATTATTTCTTAAAATGGCTAATGGAGCTACTTATGCTATTACGCCGTTTGTAAACGAAAAAAATGTAGGTATGGTAAGCGGTATAGTAGGAGCCGGTGGCAATGTGGGTGGAATGTTATTTGGTTTCCTGTTTAAATCTTCTACTATCAGTTACCTGCAGGCGTTTCAATACATCGGGTATGCGGTGATTGTGGTATCACTGATTGTACTGGTAACGAAATTTGCAATAACGAAAAAAGAATCTCCGGAGTTTACTGGTGCTGCTGAAGAGGCAAAATTGCAGGTGGTATAAACAATGTCTGATGTCTGATCCGATAGCTATCGGATTGATGATTCCTGTTTGTTAACATCCGAAGAGAAATACGAAATCGGATATTGTATAACGCAAGCAAGTTCCACATTGATAAAATGTACAAGTGTGCGACGCAACGATGTTTAATTGGAATTAAAATGTTCGGTACAAAAAAACTTAGGTCTTTTAAACTATCAATAAAAACAATTACTGTTCATTGGCCTCCCTGAAAAAAGGCCCCGGTCATTTATCGGGAGGTGTTGGGAGTAAAAAACTAAAATAATTTGGCTGATCAAAAAAATAGCACTGTTCACAACACCCCGAAACAAAGTACCGTTCCTTTAAAGGGAGGGGATGGGCGTACCACCTGCTGCTATTGCGGTGTAGGTTGCGGTATGATTGTGCAGAAAGATAAGCTGGGTGGATTTAAAGTGGAAGGCGATCCCAATCACCCGGTAAATAAAGGCATGCTTTGCAGCAAGGGGATGAACCTGCATTACACCGTAATGGATACCAGTGACCGCTTATTATATCCTGAAATGCGGTATGGTAAAAATCAGTCACGGCAAAGGGTTTCATGGGATACTGCCCTGGAAAGAACGGCTGCTGTTTTTAAAACACTGATAGAAAAATACGGGCCCGATTCGGTGGCATTTTATGCCTCAGGTCAATGCCTTACCGAAGAGTATTATGTGGTGAATAAGCTGATTAAAGGATTTATTGGCAGCAATAATATTGATACCAACTCGAGGCTTTGCATGAGCTCGGCGGTGGTGGGTTATAAAATGAGCTTAGGGGAGGATAGCGTACCCGTGAGTTATGATGATATTGAACTGGCAGACTGTATTTTTGTTGCCGGTGCAAATCCTGCCTGGTGTCATCCGATATTATGGCGCAGGGTAGAAGCGGCAAGGGAAAAAAATCCGGATTTAAAGATCATCGTAAGTGATCCACGCAAAACGCAAAGCTGTTCTATCGCCAATGTACACCTGCAGTTAAATCCGGGAACGGATATCACATTGCACCATGCTATTGGCAGATGCCTGGTAGAAACCAACTCGGTTGATGCTGATTTTTTACAGGATCATACAGAGGGTTTTCAAAAATACAAGCACACCGTTTTTGAAAGAACAGTTGCGGAAGCTGCTGTTATTTGCGGGGTAAAAGAAAAAGATATCCGCCTCGCAGCTTCCTATATTTCCAATGCCAAAGGATTTATTACGATGTGGACGATGGGCCTCAATCAAAGTGTGATCGGGGTTAATAAAAATCTATCGCTGATCAATTTAAATTTAATCACCGGTCATATCGGAAAACCGGGCTCAGGGCCATTTTCGCTAACCGGGCAACCCAATGCAATGGGTGGCCGTGAAGTGGGTGGATTATCGAATTTGTTGCCTGCGCACAGGGATATCAGCAATGAAAATCATAGAAACGAAGTGGAAAGATTCTGGCAGATACCGTTGGGAACCATTCAATCAAAACCCGGACTTACTGCAACAGAAATGTTTGAAGCGCTGAACGATGGAAAGCTGAAGGCGGTGTGGATTTTATGTACCAATCCATTAATTAGTTTACCAGATGTGCGCAAGGCGGAAGAAGGCTTAAAGAAGGCAAAATTTGTGGTGGTGCAGGATGTGAGCAGCAAACCCGAAACATTGAAATATGCAGATGTCGTGCTGCCTGCTGCTTCCTGGATGGAAAAGGAAGGAACCATGACGAATGCTGAACGCCGTATCAGCTACCTCAATAAAATTGTGAATGCACCGGGCGAAGCCATTCCCGATGCGGACATCATTTGCCGCTTTGCACAAAAGATGGGTTTTGCAGGGTTTGATTTTGCCAACGCTGCTGAGATATTTGCGGAACACGCTGCATTAACAGCAGGTACCAATGTAGATGTAAGCGGTTTAAATTATGATATACTGAAAGAAAAAAAATCTGTTCAATGGCCGTATACCAAATCGCATCATTCCGCAACCGGTAATGATACTAACGGTTACGGTACGCCCAGGTTATTTACCGATCATAAATTTCATACGCCATCGCAGAAAGCGATCATTCATTCTTTTTCAGATGAAAATTTAAGTGCAGCACCAGATGATGATTTCCCGTTGATATTAACAACAGGACGTATCCGTGACCAGTGGCATACAATGAGTAAAACGGGAAAAGTAAATAAGCTGAAGCAACACATCAGTGAGTCGTTCCTTGAAATTCATCCGTATGATGCAAAAGAGCGTAATATTAAAGACAATGAACTGGTAGAGATTGTAAGTAAGCAAGGGCTCGTTCGGGTGAAGGCAAAATATTCAACCGATATAAAAAAGGGGGTGGTATTTCTTCCGATGCATTGGGGTAAGATTTTAAACAATGATTTAAACAGGGCAAATAATCTTACGGCCAACCTGGTTGATCCAAAAAGCAAGGAGCCCGATTTTAAATTTACCGCTGTACAGGTAAAAGCGTATAAAAAACCGGGACAAAAAATTATTGTAATTGGCGCCGGTGCCGGCGCATGTGGTTTTGTAAAAAGCTACCGTGCTTTAAATGAAACCGACCAGTTGGAAATATTCAGTAAAGAGAATTTTCCATTTTATAACCGGGTGTTGTTACCCGACTATATCAGCGGCGCATTGCCTTGGGATAACCTGGTAAAGATGACGGATGAAGAAGAAGCACAATACAATATCAAATTGCACCGTGGTGTAAGTATTGAAAATATTCATCGTGAAAGCAAAACGGTTACAGATAGTAACGGACAATTGCATCACTACGATGTGTTATTAATTGCTACCGGCAGCCGTGCTGCCATGCTGAGAGATGTGCCTTCTTTAAAGGGTATTTTTACGATGCGTAGCAGGAAGGATGCAGATAGTTTTAAGGATCATGTGGACCCGGCAAAAGGCAAAGTAGTTGTATTGGGTGGTGGATTATTGGGCATTGAACTGGCAGCCTCACTTCGGGAAGTGAATGTGGATGTAACTATTGTACAACGTATCTCCAGGTTGATGGACCGCCAGTTGGATCCTTTAGGCAGCCAGTTGCTGCACGAAGAACTGGTTGATAAGGGCGTGGATATTTATTACAATGATGAGATAGATCGTTTTTTGGGCGAGGATCATATTACCGGCATCCGTTTAAAAAGTGGTTTATTGATAGACTGCCAGGCTATTGTAATTGCCATCGGTACGGCACCCAATATTGAAATAGCCAAAGCCGCCAACATTGTATGTAAGCGGGGCGTGGTAGTGGATGAATATTTACGAACCAGCGACCCCAATATTTTTGCCATTGGCGAGATTGCAGAGTTTAAAGGTTTTTTATACGGGATAACTGCAGCAGCCGAACAACAGGCTGAAATTGTGGCAAGATACCTGAGCGGTGATATTTCAAAATATTATGACGGGTCACTGCTGATGAATATATTGAAGATGCATGGTACCGATCTTTGTTCATTGGGTTTGGCCGAATGCCCGGATGATGATCCGGCTTACGAAGAAGTGGTGTTTATTGATAAATCAAGGCGGTATTATAAAAAATGTATCATTCACAATGATCGGTTGGTGGGCGCTATTTTAATTGGTGATAAAGGTGAGTTTCTCGAATTCAGGGATTTAATACAGGATAAAATAGAGCTGAGCGATAAGCGCCTGCAGTTGTTACGGAGTGGCAAAAAAGCGGAACCGGTTATTGGCAAACTGGTATGTAGTTGCAGCGGGGTAGGTGAGGGAAATCTTCAGAATAAAATAAAGGAAGGTTGTACCGACTTGCTACAGTTGTGCCAGCTAACAGGGGCGGGTATGGGCTGCGGAAGTTGCAGGCCCGAGGTTAAAAATATTTTAGAAAAAGAAAAGAGTGGAGTGGTAGTTATGGAGAACGATATTGCCTTAAAGGTAGTGATGGAATTGAGTTTGGAAGTTGTTTAAAATGTAGGGTGGCCCGTTGCAAAACCCGATAGCGGTGGGCAAAACGATATTAGGTTGCTCTTACGGAGCAGATGAATTTTTGTTATGGTTCTACAAGGATTGGATCAGGTAGAGACCGGTAAGCATGCTGAATAGAATTTATAACGTGAGGAGGATCCCCATTGGTATGTAGTACAAGTGTGCGACGCAACGATGTTGACATGAGAAACTACTGCCGGGTAAAAAAAAAAGTAAACAAAAACATTAATGAAATACTCACTAACAATAAAAATTAATTTCCGTGGTGGAATCATTTCACCGGGTGATTTGTATAATATATTGGTTGCAGCCAGTAAAGCCGGTGTAGCCAAAGTGAGTTTTGGCTTGCGCCAACAGTTGCTGCTGGAAGTGCTGAATGATCATTATGCTATTTTAAAAAAGCAGTTGGATTTGCAGGGTATTTTTTATGAAGTTGACAGTGACTATTGTCCCAATATTATCAGCAGTTATCCGGCGGAAGAAGTTTTTATTACCAATACCTGGCTGAGCGAAGGTGTGTATAAAGATGTTTTTGACTTAATGGATCATCAGCCGAAGCTAAAAATAAATATCTCCGACAGCAACCAGAGTTTTACACCCATATTAACCGGTAATATTAATTGGGTAGCATCTTTAAGCGCCCCGCATTTCTGGCATTTGTTTATTCGCTTTCCCAAAACAAATATCATTTACGAATGGACGGAAATGGTGTACACCAATGATATTGCCCGGATGAGTAAACATATTGAGGAACTGATATTCGAGTACCAGGACCAGTTTTTTGACAACCCGCTTGTAAAAGGAGCCGATCTGTTCGAGTTGATAAGCAGGCAAAATTATATCACCAAAACATCTGATTCGCCTGCACGGTTGCCCACATTTAATTTGCCCTATTACGAAGGGTTAAACCGCTACCAGGACAGATACTGGCTGGGGATTTACAGGCGGGATGAACTGTTTTCTGTTGCGTTTTTAAAAGAGTTGTGCCAGTTGTGCCTGCAAACAAAAATCGGGCAGTTATGCTCCACACCGTGGAAGACAATTATCATAAAAAATATCGAAGAAAAAGACCGTGTGTACTGGAACAGCCTGCTGGCCAAACACCAGGTAAACGTACGGCATGCCGCCAATGAGCTCAACTTCCAGGTAGAAGACAATTGTAAAGAAGGGCTTGAGCTAAAGAATTATTTATTACAGGATTTGCACAATGATGATATCCGAACATTCGGAATTTGTATCGGTATTAAAACCAGAAAAAAGAGTGAAGTATTCAGCAGCATCCTGGTTAGAAAAAGGCCGCTGTTGACCATTGCGGGTATTGGCTTTTTTAATGTATTTGATATTTTATGTGCCAAGGACTTTAATCCCAATGAGCGGACGGGAATCATTTACAGTAAAGGTGTCCCTAAGTTTTTGCTGGCAGAACAATTGAGGCGTGCCATTATCACTTATTATGCATACCAGCAATCAACACAATCTGCATCAGCCAGACCGGAACCTGTTAAAAAGGAAGCGCCGGCAAAGCCTTTAAAAATTACTTATTTACACCAGTGCAGTCATTGTTTGTCGGTGTATGATGATAAAGCGGGTGAGCCGGAAAACAATATTTTACCGGGCACCGCTTTTGATATTTTACCAGCCGGTTATTCCTGCCCTTTGTGTGAGGCACCCAAAGAAGAATTTGTAAAAATTGATCAGCGTAAATTGGGTTTACAAACCATTTAGTTCCGAATGCGCATTAAAATTACGGAAACATTTTTTTTGTACCTCACTGAGTGGAATTTTATATGTATGAATATGTTCCAGCATAAATTTCATACTGTGCCGGGTGAGTTCTTTTGCTTTCAACAGGTGGATAATATATGATAAGCCTTTTGCTGTATAAATGGCGCAAAGCGGCTCAGGTTCATTTTTATTGGTATAAACATACGCATCGGCCGATGGGTGCTCCTGGTAAACGGCTATAAGGTCCTCCAATAGCCTGGTTTCCATGAGGGGCATATCGCAGGCCAGCACAAATAAATCTTCAGCGGGGTATTGAACATGCACGCTCAATACTCCTGCCAGCGGGCCTTTTAAAGCTAAGTTGTCATCATCTTGTATCAATTGTGTTTCCTTAAACACAGATAGATAATCCTTGTACTGTAAAGCATTTACCGATATCAGTACATTCAAATGCAACGATGAGATTTTATCTACTGCAGTTTGTGCCCAGGTATTGGCATGTAATTTAATCAGGCCCTTATCGGTACCCATTCTTGAACTTTGTCCGCCACATAAAATTAAACCCAGCATTGCATCGTTATTTAAAATCAGTTATCATCAATATGATGTGGTTTGGTATCGGCATGTCCTAAACTTTTCTCCGGGTTTACCACGTCCCTAACCATTTGCTTTAATGCTGTTATTTCCGGGAATCCACCGTATTCTTTCCGGTCAAAAATTTTTTTTTCGTTGATGGTGATTTGGAAATTGCCACTTACTTCGCTGGGTTGTAGGGTGACAGCTTTAAGGTCATCAGCAAAGGTAGTAAGCAGTTCCTGGGCCATATAGGCCGAGCGTAATAACCAGTTACATTTGGGACAATATTCAATGATAATGGCAGGTTTCATTTCCTGGTGTTTTAAGATATCAAATGTACAATGAATAAAGATATTATTATCAATCAACGATCACGTTGCAGGAAAAGGCCACGGCTCAATCACATTTAGCTAAGCTCCATGGGAACTTCGTTGTTTATAGTTAACCATCGTTCTACGCACTTGCTCCGTAGGTGCCTCGTAAACTACGTGGCAACTGCGGAGCCGAATACCATCATTGACAAATATTTCTATAAACACGATGCCCCGCCGGATGGCGGGGCAAAATTCCTTAATTTAATGACATTGGGGTGCGGCCTGTACCGACGGTGCCATATTAAAATAGAAAAAAATTTCTCACCTTTGAATTATGTACACCATCAGTCAACTATTTATTTATCCGGTAAAATCACTCGGAGGTTTTGAAGTATCGGCTGCACAACTAACAGACCGTGGCTTTCAATACGACCGAAGGTGGATGCTGGTAGATACCGATAATCATTTTATTACGCAACGGGAATGTCCGCAAATGAGTTTATTGCAAACGGCTATTGAAAATGATTTGCTCGTTATTTATCCTAAAGATGATACAGACGATAGATTAGCAATATCGTTACAACAGGAAACCGGAAGAATATGCAATGCAAAGGTTTGGAATGATGAATGCATGGCTCTGTACGTAAGTGAAATTGCCGATGAATGGTTGTCCCGCAATTTATCAATTCCATGCAGGTTAGTTTATATGCCGGATAAAGGGCGGCGGAAAGTAGATCCAGCATACGCTTTTAATAATGAGATCACCAACTTTTCGGATGCGTTTCCGTTATTGATCATCGGTCAATTGTCGCTGGATGATTTAAACAACCGGTTGGAACAGCCTTTGCCAATAAACCGTTTCAGGCCAAATATAGTTTTTACTGGTGGAGCAGCTTATGACGAAGATTTGATGGAACACATTACGGTAAATCATATTGACCTGTATGGTGTAAAATTATGTGCCCGATGTACCATCACCACCATTGATCAAACCAATGGTCAAAAAGCAAAGGAGCCGCTCAAAACATTTGCCACTTACCGAATGAAAAACAACAAGATTTATTTTGGTCAAAATATGCTATACGGCCAAACCGGGGTTATCAATGTGGGGGATGTAATTGAGGTGATCAAAAAAAAGGAACGGTTTTTATTTGATGGCAGTGAAGGCAACTCACTTGTTGCATAACGTTAAAGGATGCAGTAAAACGACTGTCGTTATTATATGCAATGATTAATCTCAAACGGCGCAATGACTCGGCCTTGCACCGGGCTAAAGGAAATCGCCTGGAATAAATAAGCCCGAAGCCCACTACCCGCCGTTGTTGGTGTTCGTGTGTATGGCAGGCAGGGGTGGCACCACCAACAACTAGAAAAGTGGTAACGACAAAATTATACATCCGGTAAGTGTTGTTGGTGAAAGCCAAGCTTTAAAGCTAACTGCACGAACACCAACAACGGCGAAAAGGATGCAGTAAAACGACTTTCGTTATTATATGCAATGATTAATCTCAAACGGCGCAATGACTCGGCCTTGCACCGGGCTAAAGGAAATCGCCCGGAATAAATAAGCCCGAAGCCCA